>Ga0209935_1003012_pt1 | contig 18555 bp, 19 predicted proteins | sample ThiBio_1000_plan_2_FD_183958 | JGI IMG/M metagenome (GOLD analysis project Ga0209935, IMG submission 183958) | Wastewater bioreactor microbial communities from Cape Town, South Africa - Thiocy_cont_1000_plan (SPAdes) | ecosystem: Engineered > Bioreactor > Thiocyanate-remediating >... | reverse complement strand
GGATGGATGGATGCGATGGATGCGATGGATGGATGGATGGATGGATGGATGGATGGATGGATGGATGCGATGGATGGATGCGATGGATGGATGCGATGGAGGGATATCGGTGGATATTGACCGAGTTCCGATATACATCAGGAGCGAATGTGAACGCGCGAGACAGCAACCAAGATACTCCGTTCCATATCGGCGCGACGGCTGGAAGCCTGAGCTTCTGCCATGCTCTCGTCACGAAAGCCAAGAGTGCGTATCGTGGCCATCAGCGTCTAGACGCATTGGTGAGCCGCAACGAGTTTCGACGATGCTGGGTTGTTAACTAATCATGACATCAATCGACCATGTATCGTTGTGGCTGTGGCACTGGCGATCATGCTCCGTCAACACCGACAATCCATCGTCCACATGACTTCGGAATCATTCAAACTGATGGATGGATATCATCAACACCTGAACGAATCACTCTGCTGCTATGACGATTCATCAATCTCCTCTCCTCTCGACGCATCATGGAATCATTCTACTCGGAATCTAGATGTGGAGCTTACTTCGCTCAACAACAACCAACGCTCGCCATTGCAATGTCTGGTGCAACCTCCTGGAGATTGCATCCCGCAGACGGAGGAGCAGGCGCAACTTCAAGTCCGACTATTGCGCATGGTGATTGAAGCTGGAGCCAATGTCAATCATCAAAACGATGTATGCAATCCATCCACCCACCCACAATGTCGTGGCATATGCAACAACAAACTAATTACTTGATGGATTCGTTGATTGATAGCGAGGAGAAACAGCCATACAGCTCGCTTGCGAATCAGGAGCGATCGATGCGGTGAAGTTACTGTTGGAGCACAATGCTGACCTGTTGCACTTGAATCACAATCACGAGACGGTATTGCATTATGCCGTTCGTTCCAAGCAAGAATCAGGTGCGCACCGTTGCCAGCGTAAGGAACGCACATCGCGTGACACACGGACTCACATTTCTGCCGGAGGACGTATGACTAGTGGTGTCGTTGGTACTCTCCTATCATCAAGTTGACCACACCATTCGCTCAACGAGCGAGCTTACAGCTCGAGATTTGGCTGAGTTGATCGGCGCTCCACAAGTGATTGCGGTTCTGCAAGGTAGGTTTGATACACCCCCGTTAGAGTGCTGTGGCGCGCGATTGTACTCACTGGTACCGTAACTAGAGTACGACATGCGTGTACAACGACGAGGAATGAAGCCATGGAGGCCAGTGAAATGCAAGCTGCCAGTACGTGAATGCAAGCGAGTGGCGATGTGGATTGAGCGACACTGATCGCCAGGTTATCTGGTTGCTTGGTCGATAGGGTGGAGATTGGGGAATTGGAACGTACTGGCATGCGATGGATGTCGTCGACGACAACTTGTATGTCGTTGGAGGAACGCGTACGGTCGATCGACCACACAGCACCGAAGGTATGGACGAACCACCTACTCGCTTGTACTCGCACTTCTGCTTCTCCTTCTCACGATAGGACCTTGTCGAAACAATAGACATCTTTAGTACGGTTTGGAAGTTTAACTTGAGCCACCTGGAATGGAGCTCGGTCGAGTTCATGCCCGGAGTATGTATATTCGCTTGGTGGCGACTCTACTATTCGAGAGATAGCTTCATTAACACCACTCTACTGGCGACTCTACGCTCGCTCGATAGATTCCGCCACTATGGGGCCATTCCGTCACCGCAGCGGGGTCGAACCTGATTGTCATTGGTGGCCGAACGAGCGTCTCCGAGTACAACTCGTCAGTGTATCGACTCTCGACCACAACGCTCAGGTCGTCTCCGTTGATCTTCAGTGAGCCTGCGCCAGTGCCTGACGAGATGCTCGTTTGTTCGAATCATTCGGCTACGGCCTTGAACGAGAACACGATCGTCGTGTATGGTGGCCTGGAATCGGGTGGTAATACTGTTCGTGTTCTACATCTTGGTATGTACTATATCTATCTTCGCGTCGAGATTCTAGAACGAGAGATAAGCCATCTCTTGGTTTGCTTTGATCTCACTCGATTGTGTTGTATGGTATGAATTGTTAAGATACTCTCAAATGGACGATTTATCAAGAGGATCCGAGTTCTGGAGCCGAATGGCCTGCTCGCCGAGAGCTTCATTCTGCAACTCTCGTCGATGGCAGTATTCTTATTTATGGAGGCCGTGATGAGAATGGCTGTGTGAATAGTACCTATTGGTTGAATATTTATGGTATCTCTCTCTCTCTCTCTCTCTCTCTCTCGCTCGCTCGTGACATCAGAGATTGGGCTTCGTGATTGTTTCGAGACTAACGATTCGTTTGAATAGATGATGGAGTGGAATGGACACAAGTAGATTCGCAATCCATTGGTCCAGGCTCACGCTATGCTCATAATTGTAACCTGGTTGCTGCATCTACGGCAATACTACCATCTCGATTGCTGTTTGTATTTGGTGGAGCACGAGGCACGAATGCGCAAGTGCTCACCGACTTGTATGCCCTCGATCTCGGTACGTATCGTAGTGCACAGCCAACGACTGGCGCCACCAAAAGTCTCATACTCTCAACTTGACGGTCTAGATTCTTTGGAATGGTGTGAATGGCGAATGGGTGACGCGAGCCTTCCGCGTGGCAAAGGTTCGATCAAGAGAGCCGCTGCTTCATGGGCATTGTATACGATACTTACCTCGGCGTGGTATTGCGCTGTATGGATCATAATAACAGTGGGCCACAAGGCAATTCAATGGCATGGTTCCATCTTTGTGTATGGCGGAGAAGCAACACCCATCGTACACATGCTTGATACTGGTATGATATGGAATGAGCTCGTTCATGGCATTTCTTCATTCTAGCACTCACGATCGCACATGGTATTCACACGTCTTTGATTGAACAGCAATGTTGCGCGAATTCTTCCCGTCAGTCAAGTGCACAGAGTCACTGCCCCCCACCGAGCCCCTCACACCCGAGCGACCACTCTCGGTGATTGCCAGCTCCCCGGTAGCCATTGAAGGCTTCTCCAAAACACAACGCCTATCATCTCGAATAACGCAACTCTCTGGTCGAGGCAAGGACATGACTGAGTATGCGCAAGTGCTCTCGTTACAACTTCGATCGCTTAGTATGCTTGTTCTTTCCGAACTCGAGTCCTCAGATACGCCGTTCCAGAATGCGCAAAAGAAAGCAGAGACCATCGAGATTGTACGACTGCGCTCACATCGATGCCACTTACATCGTCCATCTACCTTGATACTCCAAATCTGACACTGACGTGCGTAAACCGCCAAACAGTGTCACGAAGCCATTCGGTTGTTGAACGACAAATCCCGACCACAAAGATCGGGATCGGTGTTGATTCGACCACTCTCGGGTTCAATGTCGGCTCAATCAACAAGCTCCCTACCATCGTCGTCACCCTCGCCGATGGCTGCTGCCACTCCCGTACCGGTCGTATCAACAACGAGCAACACGGTTAGCTCGCCACGCCCCGAGTCGGTGATTGTCGGAGTTCCAGTGCTACCGACTCAGACTCAAAGCTCACCGAGCTTGGGAACTCGCGATCGAGGTGGCAAGGGCTCCAAGGAGGAGCTGATCTCTCCACGAGTTGACCGTCGTTCTACGCTATGGCAACGTACGCTGTTCGATTACTTGTTGGTTCTTTCGATCATCGTCTCATCGTCTCGCCTGATTGTTGCTCTCTTATACATAGCTGCTCCAAAGCCAACGACTCCGCTTACTCTCTCGATCGACACGTTCCCTGTTCATCATTACGATGCGCTCCCGATCCCACCAGCCCGACCACCACAGGTTCATATCGTTATCACTTGCAATTGTATCACCAGGCTCGACTGACCAAATGATCTCTGCCTGTTGTAGAACTTGGGAACTGGAGTTGCAGGAGAGTCACAAGAGGACCGAGACTTTCGAATGCGTAACAAGGTGGTCGATGAGTTGATTGTCACTGAGACTGAGTACATTCGAGATATGGGCGTGTTGATTGGCGTACGTTATTGTGCTACTGCTAGGCAGCTTTGTGTGGTGGTCTTACAAACAGGCGCTTTCTGGGTGATCGCGTTCGACATTGCAGTTGTATCTACGACCATTGCGAGAAGAGTATTCAGCCATCTTGAGTAGCTACGATCTCAATAGCCTGTTCAAGAATGCCGAGACTCTGTTCGATACGAACCTCAAGCTCCTCGTGCGTATTCAGTCGCAAATCGTCAAGCCTCCTGCTGAGCAGCAAATCGGCGAGGTCTTTCTCTCAATGGTACGCCACACTGTTCGATAGGATGGGGTAGCTGTCCTTGTTGCGAACTCAAGCGGTTTTCTTGTACTGCACCAGACGGAAGAGCTGCAGCGATACAACATTTACGCTGCCAATCAGATTGCAGCTACCTCGACCTACAACAAGCTGATCAAAGAGAATCAATCATTTGCCAGCTTCGTCGAGGTTTGTTTGCGCGAGAGAGCAAAGTGCCTACAGACAGTTTACTGATGGCACGATTGCGATACGATACGATATGATACCGTAGTTTGTGTACCGTATGGAGAACTCCAAAGGCCAGGACCTGTTGAGCTTCCTCATTCGGCCTTTCCAGCGAATCTGTAAATATCCACTGCTACTCCGTGTACGTCTCTCACTATCGCGCCACTACCTCACTCTCGAGCATCTCAGTGACCAATGTGTATGGCGCCGATAGGAATTGTACAAGGTCACGCCTGCCGACTGGCCTGACTATCCCAAGATCGAACAAGCGATAACGGCAATCAACGAGACCGTACAATGTGCCAATGAAGCCAAGCGCGTAACAGACGATCTTCTCCATGTGATGGAGCTACAAGGACGCCTGGTTATCAAGGGGACGGTAGGTTTAACACCTGCATCGTGGTGACGAATACTTTCTTACGGCGACATCCTCTACAGGCACCCGATGACTTGGAGCTCTTGCAAATGCATCGGTTACGCTTTCTGCGAGATGGTCTGGTGAAGATCATCGAGAAGGGTCACTCGGGCAAGAAGGTGTACTTTATTCTCTTCAAGTACGTGAATTGTTTGTGAGCTCGTAACGTGTAGGAGAACGAATACTAATCGAACACATGTGTGATGCTTCAGGACCTTACTGGTGATATGCACTCCCAAGGGTAACAAGCTTCACAAGCGTACCGCACTCCCGTCGTCTTCACTTGTTATCTGGGACGAAAGTACGTCGCTCTCACTCCACAACGAAGTTCCAACCATCTACATGCAACCTCACATGATGCACTGATTCTCTATCGATGCGATCGTTGCGTAGCGAAAGAGGGCAAGTTCCAATTCTCGCTGGCATGCAATAATGCCACTAGCAAGGAGAAGATGACCGTCTGCTTGAAGACCTTTCAAGAGAAGGCGCAGTGGATGGAGTCTATCAACGACGCCATCGGCCCACTTGCTTGATCCATAGCATCATCGCTCCATAGCATCGATCATTGTACTGTTATCAACATATCACAAGCTAACTCTCCTCTAATTATTCGATATAACTATTACTCTCATTACTCTTAGCGTAATCTATCTATCTCAATCCCTATCTATCATACACTCTCGTTATGCCTGAACCTCAATATAGACTGCTATTTGTTTGTTTGGTCAAGTAACCCATACAGGAGCCCCGATATCGTGGTGCAGTTACTGTTCTTAACTACGAACTCGAGAGGTTTCTCTCGGTCTCAGCGAGATCATTCTCATCGTCATCCTCAACAACGAACAACAACAGTGCCATTCTCTCTCTCGCAAGCTATCACTTGTACATCAGCATCCTTCAAGCATGGGCAAGATACTTTGGGCCTCGTTGGTCGTGATTGTCGCTGCGGTGGTTGCGTGCTTCATGTTGGCGCCATCGGAGTGTGAGGTGGTTCCTACCTCACCGATCATTGTGCTCTTTGATGGAGTGTGTCATGTGAGTAGAGCGAGATACGCAATCGCATCCACACGAGTTTAGCAGTCAATTCATTCAAGAGGGAGCTGATATGATGATATCGGATGGCTTTGTAGCTATGCTCAGGGTTCGTGGACTTTGTAATGGCACGAGACTCATCGATGCGTATTCGATTCGCATCGCTGCAATCAGACATTGGACGACAACTACTTCGCAAGGTCGGCATATGATTCAATCCAAGCTACTCGATGATCGAACGAACACTGACTCACCGTTCGTTGTTGATAGGTTGGAGCGGAGAGCTACGCTGATTCGTTGAGTTCATTTGTAGCTATCGAACCAGGTGCGCGCGCGTGCGTGGCGTCCGTGTGTTGAACGATGATCTCCATATCGCTGATATCATCGAGGGACACAGAGAGTGGAGTATACTATGTTCGATCACAAGCAGCTCTCGAGACCTTTGCACGATTGGATGAGCCTGTATGGCCGTTTGTCTATCGAGTCGGTCGGTTGATTCCGACTGTGATTGGCGACTTGGGCTACAGGCTCGTCGCGACCTATCGCTACAATGTGTTCGGAAAGTCGGACGTGTGTCGTGTACCTGGACCGGACGATGAGCAGCGCTTCATCACATCGATCGATCAAGCACAGTTCAAGTAGTGATTGATTCATTCGATGGTTACTACACATACACATATCTCTACTTGAACTGGTGCATCCAATGATGATGTCAACGACTCGACAGCAGACATATCGTCAAAGTAACTACAGGAACGAGAAGATCTCGAACAGGAGCTCGTTCGGAAGTAACGCGATCGATGACCATAGTGCCACCGATCGAAGGATCGTGACGGTCTCGACGAGTCGCTTGGTGACATTGGATGCGAGGTGATGGCGGCTTGGTTGCCAGTGGTACTCGAGCCAATGATTGGGTGGCAGCACGTATACCAGCTGTCCCGATGAGAAGGCGATGAGGTTATGACGAGGGTCGAATGCCACCTGCAGTGGCTTGGTCGGACATTGGAAGATCGAGATGAGCTCGCCGTCGAGTGTGAAGGCTTGTAGACGCAGGTTGTGAGTGTCGGCGACGATGATGCGGTCTTGGTTGTCGACACACACGCCCGTAGGATCGATGAAGTGACCGGGCAGCGATCCGTTCTCGCCGAATGAGAGCAAGAACTCACCGTCGTGCGTGAAGGCTTGTATACGATTGTTCTGTCGATCGGCGACGATGATACGTCGACGACGATCGACACACACGCCCGTAGGATCGATGAAGTGGCGCGGCAGCGATCCCTTCTCACCGAACGAGAACAACGACTCACCATCGCAAGAGAGCACTCGAATGCGATTGTTGGATGAGTCGGCGATGAGGATACGATGCTCCGAGTCGACACACACGCCGAACGGATTGTGGAAGTGATCGGCTCCGTGGCCCGTTCTACCGATCGAGCGTATGAACGAGTGATCGCTCAACGAGTACAGGATCATTCGATTGTTGCCAGCGTTACTCACGAGTATGTGATCGAGCTCGTCGTCGATAGCGATGCACGATGGGTACCATAGCTGCTCACCGTGAGTACCAGACTCGCCGAACGAGAACAACACTCGAGCTTCATGTGATAGTTGCTGTTGATGATCGAGTATCGAGAAGACTTGCACGATGTTGCCCAATAACTCGACTACGAACAAGCGACCTTGTTGATCGAATGCAAGACCACGAGCTACACGCAAGTTACGTATCGTCAACATTGCAATGTCGCGCGATGGGTAAGGGTTAAGGTAGTTGAAACAAGAGTAACGTTGTTCGATTGGAGTTTTGGATTGGATTGATGATTGAATTGATGATTGGATTGATGATTGATGATTGATTGATGATTGGATTGATGATTGGATTGATGATTGAATTGATGATTGGATTGATGATTGATGATTGATTGATGATTGGATTGATGATTGGATTGATGATTGAATTGATGATTGGATTGATGATTGGGTTGCTGATTGGATTGGTGCGATGATTCGAGGGGAGAGATGCAACAATCGCAATCGTACTCGATCGAAGGAGAGAGATATCGAGAGCACTGTTCTTAACTTCGATTGTTGCTTGCTGTCCCTGCTCAACAAACACGCCTGCCAATATCTCCTCGATCCACGTGTTCGACGTGGATTGATCGTGACCTTAATCTTTATCTTGATCTTGATCGTGTTCGTGATCGCAATGTTCGTCAAGTACGTGTTGCTCGTCAACAAACAAGGTCAAACGAGAGTATCGCAGTATTACGAGTACCTTGACTTGGACGAACGAGCGACGCTCGAGCCTGATATCGTGCGTCGATGTCTATCGCGATCTGCTGGTTTGGTACGTCGGATGATCGATGGTCAATGATTTCACGAATGACGTGAGAAGAATCAAGAGCAATATGGATGCATAAGTCGCTCCAATGTGATCGAATGATATCGAATGCCACAATATCATGATCTCTGATATCGTGATGATATCTTGCTATCCAATGCAGTGCTCGTTCTTTGATTACAAGGACCACAAGGTCGTCTTTCGTCGATACGCATCTCTATACTTTATCGTCGGTGTCGAGCCGGATACCAATGAGCTCAGTGTGCTCGAGTTCATCCATTCATTCGTCGAGACGCTCGACCTGTACTTTGGCAATGTCGTACGTGCGCACAACGCTGATTCATTCGACTATTCATCCCTCAATAGCTCATGATTCTATGCTGCAATCATGCGTGCGTATCTCACTGATATGCTGGCCACCATATTGTATTGGCAACGCAGTGTGAGTTGGATGTACGTAGATGCTGTTTGATGTATTGATATCTCGATATCATGATACTAACTCCTGGATGGATGGATGGATGGACCTCTCGTATCCACACAGATCATGTTCAATCTCGAGAAGATCCACATGATACTCGAAGAGATGGTACCTCCACATTGACCTTGTAGTATCTCTCTAGATACCCTCACTGACCTTGCATTGTAAACCATCTAGATCTCGAATGGCTTCATCGTTGAGACCAACAAGCGCAACATCCTGTTCCCACTACAACTGATGGATGAGGTGGAGTAGAGTAGATTACCAGCCATCGATATCGATCGATCTATCTATCTATCCATCCAGCCCGTCGATATCGATATCGATCGATCTATGTATCACTTCATTTCAATCGTGTATCATTGAGAGTGTATCGAGTACAACAAATCAATCAACCATTCCAACGACTCGGCGAGTCATTCGTTTGGTTGCGATTCGATTCGATCAGACCAAACAACGCTAACCATATCTCTATCCAACTAACAATCCAACCATATCAATCCAACTGCAATTACCTGGTACCAAGCACAACAAGCTAACCGCCAATCCATCCATCCATCCATCCCAGATCGCGGTGAGTTCAGTCCAGCTCGAAGCTCAATCCCATTCGTCCTCGTCGACGCCTTGGATCGAGGCCGACGGCAAGGGCTTGGTATCGTCCGAGTCGCGGTGCTTCATGGCCTGCACCTTCGAGTCCCAACCGCCGAGTACGTCCTCGCCCGCGAATCCCTTGGACAACTCGGAGATGCCAGCTGACATATCGATGAAGATCGAGTGGTTCTTGGTCTGGTGTTGACGCCGGCGTTCGTGTGAATGGTACACCCAATCAACCAATCAATCATCCATACATCCAATCCATCAAATTGTCGATGGATTGAAGATCAATATACCGAACCATTCGACCATACGATCGCGAGAGTCAACCACAAAGTATCTCATACCCTCAAGCGAATCTTGTCGCCAGCCTTGTAGTCGTTCGAGCGCAACTTGCTGCTCTCGCCCCAGAACTCGAAGCGATTGGGCGTCGAGGGATGCAGCGCCGCACGACCGGCGTCGTAGTAGTTGGGCGGCAATGCAGCACCACCGAGGAACTCGAGCACCTGATCGCTCGACAATCTACACCGAGCACATGACATCGTTCCATCATGTAATGTGAGCATCATGTTGTTGATGTCGATGTTGATGCTGATATCGATGTTGGATTGATGAGGCTCTCGTACTGGAGCGGATCTTGGACGGCGATCTTGTCGTAGATATTGAGATAGTTACCACGACGTTCGATCTTCTTGGCCTCGTGTTGGTTGACCTCCTCCTGCAGATCCACCGCTCATTTTCTTCAATACCAGCAACGAACGGAGTGTATCGATATCGGTATATCGGCTGCGTGTGTACCTCGCCGACGGCGTTGAAGGTACGTTGCTTGGCGAACGAGAGCTCGACCACCAAGGCCACGAAGCGCAATCGACGACGCGACGAGTCCTCGATCGAGTGATTGCGCACTTGAACCAGTGTACCCTCGACGATGAGACCCGAATTGACGGCATCATCGGGAACGATGAAGCTGCCTGAATAGCGTTCGGACGATGCGAGGACCGTGAGGTCCGAGCTACGATGGATCATTGTTTGAGTGGGAGCGAGGTGTGAGCGAGCGAGGGCGAGAATGCGAATGGCTGGATGAGAAATCGATAGCGGAGATCGAGTGGAGTAGGACGTGGTCTCAAGGAGTGCCGTATGCTGCTCAGGTCGTTAGGAATCGTGTATTGGTGCGGTGGGATGAAGAATAGAGAAAGCAACCATGATGGTGAGGTTCTCTTCACTCGACACTACTCGAAGTGGGTTTCATGATTTGTTGTCGGTCATCATGAGAAATCGATGTTGGAGTTGTGGTGTCTCCTGAGCGAACCTTCTCTCGACAGCAGAAACTAAGAGAGTGAGGCCGAGCATCACCACGCCACCAACACACTCGCATCGTCCATCAGATCCTCATCATCATATCTCTCGTTGCTCGCTCGAATCAACAGCTCGCTCCCCCCCACCAACACCATGTCGTTGTTTCAGAGCCCGCCGTGGGTCTATGTGTTCTTCGTCGCGCTCCTAATGACGATGATCGCGTGTATCCCGTCGCAATATCAACCGACGAGCTACCTCGCCTTGCCTCTCGCACTGGCTCGCGCCTATCCGCTGTCGACCTTCATGATGACGCTCCTCATGTTGTTGCTGTTGAAGCACGAGATCTGGCCTCCTCGTCCTGGAGCTACGCGTCTCATGTTGTCGTTCTAAGAAGAGACCACGACGACGACGAGCTCCCCTCGCGGCGTTACAACCTAAACAACGAACGACGTCTCGTGCGCGTGTGCGTGTGTGTGTGTGTGACTCGATCGACGTTGCTACCTCCCACTCCGATCAAACTATCTATCTCACTCTATCTCTATCGAGTCTCCGCGATCACGAGGCTCTTCTCCTTCTCCTTGTTCTTCTTCTTGTTCTTCTTCTTCGAGTTATATTCGTATACTCTACAGTTTTGGCTAGATACCGCGCATCCCTTCCAACAACAAGTATCTCTCTTGAACCGCACCCAGCTCTCTCTATCTCTCTATCTCTCTATCTCACCAACCAACCGAACGCTCACTATTATTATCATCTGTGTCATTCTTGTGTACATCTATCTATCGTCTCTCTATCTTCCCGGACCCATCTCGAACCCTAACTCTCTCTCGCATCAGCGCCACCGTTTCGTACCGATCCATTCATACCTCCTCCAGAGCCTCCCTTCCTCGAGTGATTCACTCACGGCCGAATACCAATGAATACCACAATGATCTAACGAACCCAAAACCCTAGCGTGTCGTCATATCTCTATCCTTGTATCGGTCCCAAGCTTCATTCAATTCAGTGGTCGTGGCGATTAACAATTCGCAGGCACTTCTTGCTTGTGTGGCTCCTTCATCGATTGCTTCTTGTTGCTCTTTGCTTCGTTGCTTGTTGCTTGGTGTCCCTCTCGTGTCTCGTGTGAGAGATTCATATCTTCATCTCTTTGGTTTGAGCAGTTTGGAGCTTGGATCATCTCTTTGTCGTTGTGAGAGAGAGAGATTGAAGAGGAAGAGATGGGAGACGATGCTCTTGATCGTGATGCTCGAATCAAGCTGCTCTCGATCGGCACCGAGCAACCAGGCCATGCTAATGGCGAGTTCAATTTACCTCTTGTCTTGGTGTTCGACCATCATCGAGGCCTCTTGCTCGTCCTTGATACTGACAATCATCGAGTGCAAGTGTTCTCGTGCGATGATGATGATGGATTCTCGTTCGTGTCCAAGTTCGGCGAGAAAGGCAAGCAACCAGGCCAGCTCAAGTATCCTGAGGGCATTGCGATCGATCACGATCACGATCGCATCCTCATCGTTGATAGAGGTAATAATCGAGTACAATCATGGTCATTGAGCGAGCAATCGTTCTTGTCGTGTATCGGCCATCGTGGATCAGGAGATCTCGAGTTCGAGCATCCTCGAGACATTGCGATCGACAAGCATCATCATCGCATCATCATCGTCGATTCGTACAACAATCGATTGGTGTTCTTGTCGTCGATCGATCTCTCGTTCTTGTTCGTGGCCGGCAAGCGAGGATCTCGACCTGGCGAGTTCAACTATCCAACGGGCATTGCGGTCGATCATGATCGACATCGAATCATCGTCTGCGATACCATCAACCATCGAGTGCAAGTATTGTCGCTGATCGATGGCTCGTTCTTGTTCGAGTTCGGCTCCAAAGGCGATCAACCGTGCCAGCTCAATCGTCCTCAAGGAGTATGCATCGCCAATCAAGGCCGAATCATCGTCGCCGACTTCGGCAACAGTCGATTGCAATCATTCACTCACGAAGGCCATCACATCTCATCCTTCGATTGTGGCATCGACTTTCAGTGTGGAGTTGCATTCGACGAGCATCGAGGTCTCATCGCCTTCTCGGCACACCATCAAGTGCATGTGATTGGGCCCAATCAATGGCTTGCCGACACGTTCACATGGCGTCCAGATCTCCATCGATATGCTCCATCATGGCTGAAGCAAACCATCTCGACGATGACGATGATTCGATCGCTGGTCGATGAGTGTTCGGCGATGTCTCTGATTCCGAACGAGCTCTTGTTCGAGATCTTCTCGTATCTCGAGCCTCCAGAGCTCGAGATTCCTCTTGAAGAACAATCCGATACCGCGTCATCGTTGTCGTCATCGTCATGTGATCAGTCTCCCCAAAGCAGCAGCAACTGCACCATGATGTGACCAGATTCGATTGGAAGGTGCTTTTCGGTTGCTTCTTGTTGCTCGTTGCTTGCTTGCTTGCTTGGTGTCCCTCTCGTGTCTCGTGTCTCGTGTGAGTGAGAGCTTCACATATTCATCTCTTTGGTTTGAGCAATTTGGAGTTTGGACCATCTCTTTGTCGTTGCTGTGTGAGAGATTGAATTGGAAGAGATGGGAGACGATGCTCTTGATCGTGATGCTCGAATCAAGCTCTCGATCGGCACCAAGCAACCAGGCCATGCTAATGGCGAGTTCTGTTTACCTCTTGGCTTGGTGTTCGACCATCATCGAGGTCTCTTGCTCGTCCTTGATACTGACAATCATCGAGTGCAAGTGTTCTCGTGTGATGATGGATTCTCGTTCGTGTCCAAGTTCGGCGAGTATGGCAAGCAACCAGGCCAGCTCAAGTATCCTGAGGGCATTGCGATCGATCACGATCATGATCGCATCCTCATCGTTGATAGCGACAATAATCGAGTACAATCATGGTCATTGAGCGAGCAATCGTTCTTGTCGTGCGTCGGCCATCGTGGATCAGGAGATCTCGAGTTCGAGCATCCTCGAGACATTGCGATCGACAAGCATCATCATCGCATCATCATCGTCGATTCTTGCAACAATCGATTGGTGTTCTTGTCGTCGATCGATCTCTCGTTCTTGTTCGTGGCCGGCAAGCGAGGATCTCGACCTGGCGAGTTCAACTATCCAACGGGAATTGCGATCGATGATGATCGACATCGAATCATCGTCTCTGATACCCGCAATCATCGAGTGCAAGTATTGTCGTCGATCGATGGCTCGTTCTTGTTCGAGTTCGGCTCCAAAGGCGATCAACCGTGCCAGCTCAATCTCCCTCAAGGAGTATGCATCGCCAATCAAGGCCGAATCATCGTCGCCGATTGCAACAACAGTCGATTGCAATCATTCACTCACGAAGGCCATCACATCTCATCCTTCGATTGTGGCATCGACTTTCAGTGTGGAGTTGCATTCGACGAGCATCGAGGTCTCATCGCCTTCTCGGCAGACCATCAAGTGCATGTGATTGGGCCCAATCAATGGCTTGCCGACACGTTCACATGGCGTCCAGATCTCCATCGATATGCTCCATCATGGCTGAAGCAAACAGTCTCGACGATGACGATGATTCGATCGCTGGTCGATGAGAGGTCGGCGATGTCTCTGATTCCGAACGAGCTCTTGTTCGAGATCTTCTCGTATCTCGAGCCTCCAGAGCTCGAGATTCCTCTTGAAGAACAATCCGATACCGCGTCATCGTTGTCGTCATCGTCATGTGATCAGTCTCCCCAAAGCAGCAGCAACTGCACCATGATGTGACCAGATTCGATTGGAAGGTGCTTTTCGGTTGCTTCTTGTTGCTCGTTGCTTGCTTGCTTGCTTGGTGTCCCTCTCGTGTCTCGTGTCTCTCTCGTGTCTCGTGTGATATCTTCATCTCTTTGGTTTGGGCAATTGGGATCTTGGAACATCTCGTTGCTGTGTGAGAGATTGAATTGGAAGAGATGGGAGACTATCCTCTTGATCGTGATGCTCGAATCAAGCTCTCGATCGGCACCAAGCAACCAGGCCATGCTGATGGCCTGTTCCACTTTCCTCGTGTCTTGGCGTTCGACCATCATCGAGACCTCTTGCTGGTCGTCGATACCTACAATCATCGAGTGCAAGTGTTCTCCTGCGATGATGGATTCTCGTTCGTGTCCAAGTTCGGAGAGCTAGGCACCCAACCAGGCCAGATCCTGAGTCCATGGGACATTGCGATCGATCACGATCACGATCGCATCCTCATCGTTGATAACGCCACAAGCCAAGTACAATCATGGTCATTGAGCGAGCAATCGTTCTTGTCGTGCGTCAGCAAGCGTGGACCGCGAGATATCGACCTGGCCAATGCCCGAGGCATTGCGATCGACAAGCATCATCGTCGCATCATCGTCGCCGATTCGCACAACGATCGATTGATGTTCTTGTCGTCGAACGATCTCTCGTTCTTGTTCTCGGTCGGCGGCAAGCGAGGATCTCGACCTGGCGAGTTCAACTCTCCATCAGGCATTGCGGTCGATGACGATCGACATCGAATCATCGTCTCTGATACCAACAATCATCGAGTGCAAGTATTGTCGTCGATCGATGGCTCGTTCTTGTTCGAGTTCGGCTCCAAAGGCAACCGGACAGGCAAGCTCAATCTCCCTCAAGGAGTATGCATCGCCAACCAAGGTCGAATCATCGTCGCTGACTTCCACAACAGTCGATTGCAATCATTCACTCACGAAGGTCATCACATCTCATCCTTCGATTGTGGCTGCGAGTACCCTACGGCAGTTGCATTCGACGAGCATCGAGGTCTCATCGCCTTCACGGCAGGCAATCGAGTGCATGTGATTGGAGCCAATCAATGGCTTGCTGGCACGTTCACATGGCGACCAGATCGCCATCGATATGCTCCATCATGGCTGAAGCAAGCCATCTCGACGATGACGATGATTCGATCGCTGGTCGATGAGTGTTCGGCGATGTCTCTGATTCCGAACGAGCTCTTGTTCGAGATCTTCTCGTTCCTTTGATGATACTCTTGATGATGACGACGGCGACGACTCTCGATAGCATATGGGACATCTCGAGCGATTGATATCGAGTCATGAATGAGCACATATCTTGCAAGCATCATCATCATCATCTCTCTCTCTCTCTTGATGCATGAATGAAGGCAGTCTCAATCATCTCCTCACTCTCTCACCCTTGTACTCTCATCAATACAAACATATCTCTTTGCTTGATAAAGTCTTCATTTCGATTGGAAGGACAGGCGCGCAGGAGGCTTGTGTGCGTCCGCTGGTTCAGCTGCTGTTACTGTTGTTTCTGCAGATATCGACTCACACTCGTGATGGCAGCTCGATCAGCGGCTCGTTGTAGTGACAGCACAACGAGACTCGCCGTTCCTAGACGTAGCTCGAGTTGCAACATGGTCTTGCGTCGGCTTTGTGCGAGATCATTGCGGTTCCGCACCTCGACGATCGGGGGCTGCAGCTGTGCCTCGAGCAGTAGCATGGCCGAGTCGTTAAGCACAAGAGCGATGCTCGTTCGTGTGACGATCAACGTGCATCGAAGCTGTTGTGGCTTCTGCTGAGGCAGCCGAGATGTCGCGTTCGCAAGCTCCTCGTCGGATGCCAGCCACCAGTAGGCGCTTCGTTGTTGTGCCGCGAGATCGGCGGCACTCTTGCTGGTCGGGAGAGTTTGCTCGAGACGTGCCACGCAAGCGAGTACGACACAATGTGCAGTGTCGAGTTGATGCGACCATAGACTCGCCCACTCCAAGTGCGTCGAGTTCACCAACACATGGCGCAGTTGTTGCAGAGACAGTTGCTGGAGCGAGCGGTCACCTGCCTGCCGACGCACCGTGTAGCGCCACGCATCAGTGTCGACCGTGCGCAGGAGGCCCTCGGTCGTCAGCGAGATCAAGCCCATGGCACTGCCGACTGGCTTCGTGACGGCTCCAAGCAGTCCCATGCCAAGACCAGTGACCAAACCACGGAGGCCGCCATGGTAGGCACCGAGGATCGGCTGGCTGATCACTCCCGTGAAGCCGTGCACGACACCCATGCCAAGCTGCGAGAGCGACGCGCCACTCCTGGATTGATTGCCACCGGTTCCGGCAGCTAGAGTCGCCGACGAGGCCGACGCAGCTCCCGTGCTCGAGCCGGCTGAAGGAGTGGTTGCAGACAAGGACGACGAGCTCGTGAGTCGGTCGAGGTTCTTGGCGACCGACTGCGTGATGCCCGACACCGAGCTCAGCGTTCCGACCGAGACATGCTGCACGAACGAAGACGCTCCTCGGCCGATGCCAGCGAGCAGACCAAACGGCCCGAGGCGCGCTCCGGCGATGGGAAGCGATACCAGGTCGACGATGCCGGCCGTAAAGTTGCGGATCAAGTTCGTAGGATTGCCGACCAATGCAAGCGAGCCAAGGATCTGCGGGATGCGGGGCAGCGCGTGTCGCACGATCGCATCGACCACTGTCGCAACTGCGGCACGAGATTCCATCGGGAGTCGTGGTGTGAGTGCGATTTGAGGCACGTGAATCGGTGTACGCTCGAGCGAGAGGAACATGTAGATCGCCGTCTTGATCGAGAGATCGATCTCGATCGGATCGATCAAGAGCGACTCGACTCGCACAGCACGGGTTCCACGCGTTCCCGTGCTGCCGAGTGCACCAACGGCGCCACCCGAACGACGCCTCGAGAGCGGCGCAAGATTGATTGCAATGGTCTCGAGAAGGCCTTGAACCACGCGAATCAAGCTGTCTTCGATACACAACACCACGGGCTCGAGACGGAGTGAACCATGCGTGATACTCATCGAACCATTGGCAGCTGCTTGATTCATGAACAAGACCAGATTGAGAAGCGGCTTGGCTGAGGGTGTTGTTGATGGATAGGCTCGAATCGGTACCGGGAACTGTACCACGTGAGAGAGAAGAGAGGAGTATGTTAGACAGCAGCTCAAGCGACACTAGTGGGATAGAACGTACATCACACGGAACCGAGTGATTATCGAGTTGTAGTGATTGTAATAACAGCGAAACAACTCGAATCGTTCGGTGCTGGTTCTTCGAGGTAGCCAGCGAGACTGTGAGTTGGTCGAGATGTGCCACTAACAATTCACGCCATGGTGGTTCCACCAGCGCAAGTGCAGTAGAGGTCGGGCACTGCTCGTCGAGGAGCGCCAGCTCGAGGTGCTCGAGTCGAAGCTCGAACTTGCGAGCGTGTTGCTTATCGGGTGCGGGCACACTGGTGCTCGAGTCGTACACATGAACGAGCGCCTGCGCACCGACACGAGTGACCCACACCAACAATGACCGCTGCGAACACTGCAGAGAGATTCCTCTCTCGTGCGCGAGATCGATCGGGCCACGCCAATCGTCTCGATCCGGATGGCCAAGTTGCAGCCAGAGTTCTTGCGTGCCTCCCAAGGAGGCACTGACATCGCGTGTGGTTTCTGATTCTCGGTTTGCCTCGTCGACACGATGCTCACTCGTGGCCGACAGTGGCGCATAGCACTCGGTACTCTCGCCTGGAAGAGCCGCAGTCACTCGGCCTTGCTTGCCGATTCGGAACGACAGTTCGCAATCGGTCGTGCAGTTGTTGACGAGTGCCAACGGCTCGCTGGCCGCCTGCAAGGTCGTACACACGAGCGAGTCGCAAGTAATGCGGCGGTGCGAGAGTGTCACTGGAACGTGATCGAGCCATGCCGGTTGCTCGGGTTCGGTTGGCTTGTCGTCGAGCGTTGCCAACGCAGCCCAACTGACGCTGGTAACGACCTCGCACGTCTTTTTGCTATCATCATCGTCGTCGTCTTGGTACGTGATCGAGAGTCGTGTGCCTTCGGTACGGTCGTCGTCGATGGAGAATGGACCGCTCGAGAGCACGTGTCCATGTGCCGGTACGTGCAAGCGAGCCTCGGGGGAGTGGATCGCAAGCCAAACGTCGAAATCGA
>Ga0209935_1003011_pt1 | contig 18559 bp, 13 predicted proteins | sample ThiBio_1000_plan_2_FD_183958 | JGI IMG/M metagenome (GOLD analysis project Ga0209935, IMG submission 183958) | Wastewater bioreactor microbial communities from Cape Town, South Africa - Thiocy_cont_1000_plan (SPAdes) | ecosystem: Engineered > Bioreactor > Thiocyanate-remediating >... | reverse complement strand
CAACGACCCGTTGGACCCGAAGTGGTACTGGACCACCCTGGCAAACTGTGCGCTCACGGTGGACGAGAAGTCTCAGGTTTTCTCGGGCAATATCTACAAGCAGCCCAGGGGAACGCCGGTGCCCGTCGCGGAGCAGATGGTCTTCGCCCCGGCGGAAACCATGGGCATGCAGCGGGCGTGGTCCGATACGCTTACGTTGGACAAGATCTCTCAAGACCGCGCCCTTTTCATCACGCGGGACTATCTGGCCGATCTCTTCGCCGCAGCCGGTGACAAGGAGCATAAGTATGACCTGGCCTGGCATTTCCGGGGCAAGCTCGACGTAGGGCTCAAGATGTCGCCCTTTACGTTTCCGGAGCCGGTCAATGACGGGTACAATGCCTTGGGAAACACCACTCGTTCGGAGGTGACTGATCAGGCGTGGACGGCGGACATCACGACCCCGGGCGGCAAGGCCGCACGGTTCTTCGCCGCGGGCGGCGCTCCCACCGAGGTGGTGGCGGGCGACGGGCACTTCCGGGTCAAGGGCAAGGATGAGTTTCCGCCGACGCTGCTGGAGCGGCGGGCGGGATTGAAGGATGTTCTGTTCGGCAGCGTTATTGACTTCTCCGGAGGAGCTTCGGCCAGCGTCAAGGAGGTGAAGCAAAGCGGCAGCATCGCCGAGGGGTACGGAGCTTTGGAGATTCAGACGGCAGTGGGGAATGACGTCTGCTTTGTTTCCTACCGTCCTGCCGGTGTTCTCAAGGCGGCCGGCATTGAGACGGATGCCGTGCAGGCCTACTCGCGCACCGAGGCGGGAGCCGTGACCGCGCTTTACCTGGCCGGAGGGAAATCCCTCAAGAGCGGAGACAGCCAGATATCCCGGAGCGAACCCGGCCTCGCCTACGTGGAGAAGGATGCGTCGGGACAGTTTATCGTGGGAAATCCTTCGCCGACAGATGCGGTCGTGACCGTCACTCTGCCTGCTCTGGCTGGTCTCGCAGCCCATGAACTTCATCCTGATGGAACGACTGGAGCCTCGGTTGAGACGGGAGGCGGCGGCGGAAACATCGAGCTCAAGCTCAAGGCCGGAGCCCGGGTGCGGTTCTCCAAAGGTTAGGCGGGCGACAGAACCCTTCCGGCGATTTACGCCTCATGGGTAGCCATGTCCGGACATGGCCGGGGCGGAGGATTCAGCGATCGCCCCTCGGCTTTTCCTGCCAGGGCCAGCGTCCGCTGACCTCCATCTCGAGAGAGAAACTCAGGAAGGTCCGGATCACGACGATGAGGCCGAGCACGGCGAGATTTTGCAGCGTCGGGGCCACGGCCACGGTGCGGATGATGTCTCCGGCTACGAGGAACTCCAGGCCCAGGAGGATGGCTCGTCCCAGCCGCTGCCGGTAGGTCGTATAACGATCCGCATCCTTTGGGCCGGGAGAGGGGAGGAGGGCCTTCAGCGAAGCCACCAGGATTCCGACGACGATGACCAGGACACCGGCCGCGTCGACAACCATGCCGACTTGCTCGACGAGCGATTGAAAATGCTCCATGCGGTTTCTTTAGCGGGAATCCGGGCATCGGCCCAGCTTCTCCTTCCCGGCTGTGAGCGCCATCTCGTGCCGCAGCCGTTTCCATCTGGGAGAATTTCCGGTGCTTCAATCGCGGGGTTGACAGGATTCTTCTTTTAATCAAACATTTGATATAGCCGTGATTGCTTAGATGCCGTATTGAGGGTATCTGAGGTTCTGGCGACAAAATATCCCCTGGATGAAAGTCTTTCTGGCACTTTTTTGCGCGGCGGTCGTTTCGCTTCATGCGGAAACGGTGGCTGATTTGCAGCATTGGAACCTCTCTGGCGGAGTGGAGATGGACTCCGCTCGCCCGGGACCGTCTGGCAGGCCGTCGATCAAGATCCCGCCGCGCTCCACAGCATCCCTCAAGCTCCGGGACTCCGATGGGTCCGGCAAGGTGAGCTTCCTGGTTTACGACGACGGCACGATCGCGAGCCCGGGAAAGGCGCGCGCCGTGGGGCCGCGATGGGGCACGGGGGAGGCGAATGGCCGCATCTGCGTCGGGGCGATCATGTATGCGGGCTTCCTTCAGCCCGAGGGGTCGTATTGCCTGATCGATTGTCTACCCTCCGATCGCACGGCATGGCAGGCCATGAAATTCCTCGGAGCGCGCGGGGCCGCCGGATGGAAAAAATGGGAGTTCGACTTTGACCCGGCGAAAGGATTGACGGTCTCCATCGATGGGAAGGAAGTCCCGAAGCGATATTTCGACTGGAACTCGTCACAGATCACCGGATTCAATGCGCTCACGTTCTGGGGGGATGATTCTCCCGCGGGATCGGCCCAGACCATCTGGATCGCCGATATCAGCTATGATCTGGGGCCTCCCATGACGGTGAAGCCGGGAGACGTTCCACCGCCCAAGCCCCCTCTGCCGGTGGCCAAGGGCCCTGCGCCCGAGGAAGAGACGGAGAAATCCTCCGAGCCTCCCGTGATGGCGCGAATGGACGGTTATACTCCCGCGGCCACCCTGCTTGGAGATCTCAAGGGGCTGAAGGTCGCCCTGGCCGAGGGATATGCCACCCGTCATCCGCGGCTGCTGTTCTTTTCCGATGACCGGGAGGCTCTGCAAAAAAGAGCGCTCGAGCGCCCGGATCTCTGGAATGCCGTGCTGGCCAGCGCCGAGGGAGTGAGATCAGAGCAGGGAGCACCCAACTCCGATCAGGTGCGCGGCGGGGCGAAATACTGGCGCGTCGAGCGGATCGAGTCGGCCGCCCTCGCCTGGTTTGTGACCGGCAATAAATCCTATGCCGAGGGAGCGATCCGCTGGATGGTGGCGCATTGCAAGGAGGATACGTGGGGGGTTAAGTTCCGGCCCAATCTCGATCTCGAAGCCTCGTGGTATCTCTATCATATCGCGGTCGGCTACGACATCCTGCGCGACCAGATGAGCGAGGCGGACCGCGCCATCGTGCGCAATGGCCTGATCGAGCACGCCAGGTATGTCTACCTCGACCACGATCCGAACAAGACGGAGAAGGTGCCCTTTGGTCAGAATCACACGTACATCCCGGCAGTCGCCTTGATGGCGACGGCGCTGGCCCTGATCGACGATGTGCCGGAAGCAAAATACTGGCTCACCCGCAGCTACGCCATCCTTCGCCGTTCGCGCTACGTGCAGAGCGAGGACGGCTACTACTATGAGGGCTTTGGCTACTGGACCTACGCGCTGAACTGGCAGGCGCGCGGGGCGGAGCTGCTGGCGCGGGCGACTGGCGAGAATCTCTTTCAGATTCCCGTGCTGCGGGACTCCTGGCTCTTCGGCCTGCACCTGAGCCTGCCCGGTTCGCCAGGCGCTTTCGGCATCGGGGACTCCGTAGGTTGGACCGACGGTAAGCTGGGGCCGCGCAAGACCAATAACCACGCCATGCTTTGGGAAATCGCCGCCCGGGCGGGTTCCCCTGAGAGCCGCACTGTGGGAGATTTTTACCAGCAGCGCACTCCGGAGCAGGATTATCCGGCCACCGCCTTTCTGTGGTTCAATCCCACGCCCGAGCCCAAGCCGCTCAACCAGATACCGCCCTACCATTACTTCCCCGACCACGATGTCGTGGCATGGAGATCCGGGTGGGGGGATGATGCCACCAGCTACATCTTTCGCTGCGGCCCGCCCCTCGGGCACAAAGCGGCTGACAAGTTGAAGCAGATGACCGACTGGACGCTCAACTGCGGGCATGTCCATCCCGATATCGGCAGCTTCTGGATGTTTGCCAAGGGGACCTATCTCGCCATCGATACGGGATATACGGCGGCAAAGTGGACCCGCGATCACAATACGCTCCTCGTCGATGGCAAGGGGCAGGGACAGGACGGGACGTACTGGAACGAAAAAGGCATCCCCTACCAGGACTTCGACGAGGCGCGGATCATCAGTCAATACCTCGGCGCGGACTATGGCTTCGCCCGAGGCTCCTTTGGTTCCGCGTACAGGCGCAATGCGCCCGGCGTGGACCTGACGCGGAGCCTCGTCATGACCAGGCGCTGGCTGCTTGTCGTCGACGACATGGCAACCGACAAGGCCCGCACGCTCACCTGGCTCTGTCACTCCATCGGGGAGTTTTCAAAGGACGGAGCGGCCTATCTCTCCCGTCAGCCGGGCGCGGCCCTCGCTGTTCTGCCCCTGTTTCCTTCCGACGCGGCGGCCGTCTCGCAGCCCGCCATCGTGGCGGCCGGGAGTGCGCCCGGTCCGGGAAAAGAGGAGCAGCGCGGCTATCAGCTCGCGATCAGTTCCGCCGCGCCGACGGCCAGCACCCGATTTGTGAACCTGCTCGTTCCGCTCGGCGCGGACGAGCGTCCCCCCGAGGTGAAGCTGCTGAAAAACGAGGGCGATCTCCTGGAATGGGAGATAGTCTGGAGCGACGGAAAGACGGAGCGCGCTTCAGTCGATCTGGGATGGAAACAGGGAGCGTCGCCCGGCCCTGTCACTCTTCGCCAATGAGCGCTTCCCGCTGCCCGCGAGGGATTGTCTAGAACCCGGAAACGACTATGATTTCTCAAGCCCCAGCAACCAGAAACCCCCAAATACGCGAGATGAAGACGAAGCGAAGCCCACGGAAAACAGTTCCAGCCACAAGCCTCCTTTCCACGGTATCCCGGATGCAGACACTCCGACTCCTGTTGCTTGTGGGCATGCTGAGCTGGGGCTCGGGCCGCCTGGCCGCCCAGACACCCATCGAGGAGGAGGACTTCGAAAACGTGAAAGGTCAGCTGGTCGGCTGGAGCGCGACCTGGCAGCCGCCCGGTGAATCGGCGGTCTATCGCCCGGCGGCCAAGTGGGACAGCCCGTTTGTCATCGTGACCGAGGCGGATGGAGCCCATTCCGGTAGCCAGGCGCTCAAATGGGAATTCTCTGGGGAAATCCAAGGGATGGTGTCGCTGAATTTCCCGCCCTTGCAGGTCAATGCCACCGAGCTGGAATTGCGGTTTTTCGTCAAGACCAAGGGCATCGACAAAGTCGGGCGCCTGGCGGTGGACGAAGCAGACGCGTCCGGAAAGCGCCTGAAGAGCAACTGGGCGGCAGTGCAGGTGCAACCCTCCGATACCTGGACGGAGGTCGTCTGGCGCGGGAAAGTGGGTGGAGACACCAGCCGGCTCCGGGTCTTTCTCGCCTATGACGGCCTGCCCGCAGGGGCCACCGTCTGGATCGACGATATCACGATCAAGCCGGTCCCGGGAAACTGACGTCCGACGTGTTCCCCGGGTGCCTGGGCCTGACTGGAAGGAGCGGATTTTCCCGATCCAACCTTCAGCGGACGGTGCATCCGAGCATGGCCTCGGCGATGCCGGTGCTCTGGCGGCTTTCATCGACGATGCCAAACTGGCCCTTGTAGTCCCAGTTGGCCCAGCCGATGCCGTACTCCTCAAAGACAGAGATAATGTCGCGGTACCACGCCTCGCGCACGGGCATCGGCGCATATTTGACCACGCCAAACTCGCCGCAATAAAGCGGGCACCCGGTCTGGCGCGACACCGCGATCGCCCCGGCAAAGTCAGCGACCATGTTGTCGCGGGTGAAGGGCTTGTTCAGCTCGGCAAAGTCCAGTGCGCCGAACTTCGTCGGCTCGGGGGGGCGCACCTGCGAGAGATATTCGTCGGCGATCGGCCGCCCGGGATACTGGATCGGACCCTCGTACATGCGCCCTTCCTGGCTCCATGGCGCCTGGTGATGAGTGATGAGCATCGGGTGATAGTAGTGAAAGGTGAGGAGGGTGCGCTCGGTGTCCGGGATCGCCAGCTCGTGCAGGGTGAAGACAGAGTTCCACCGGTTTGAGCCAATAAGAATGGTACGCTCCGGCTCGCGCTCGCGCACGAGGCGCATGGCGGCCGCGGCGACGCGATTCCAGTCCGCCGGGTTGTCGGCGACGGGCTCGTTCATCAGCTCGTAGGCGAGAGTGTCGGTTGAGCGGGAGGCGAGCCGGGCGGAGAGCTGTCGCCACATGTCGGCGAAGCGCGACTCCTCCGCCGGATCAGTGAAGAGCTTTGGCTCTGTCATCTGGCCGAAGCAATGGCCGCGCAGGATGTGCAGGTCGAGGATTACGCCCAGGCCTTCCGCCTCGGCCCAGTCGAGCGCGTTTTCCAGGCAGTCAAAGGCCGCCTCTTCCGGACGACCCGATTCGTCCCACATCTGCTCTTCGTCGATGGGCAGGCGGATATGGTCAAACCCGAAGTCTGTGATGATGCGGATGTCGGCCGGGGTGAACCAGTCGCGGCGCTCCTCGCCGCGTCGATCGCTTTGGCTGAGCCAGTGGGAGATATTGGTGCCTCTGAGGAATGGCTGAGTTTTCATTTTTTAAAACGGTAGGAATAGATGTCTGCGTTCGTCTGGCGGACGGAATCGATGAACTCCTGGTGGGGCGTGTCGGTGATCGAGACAAACCCGATGCCGGCATTTTCGCCATCCATCGCACGTCCCGTCGCAGGCTGGTCGGCGTATTGGAACCAGTGCGCGCCGACGAATTTCGGGTGGTCGAGCACGCTCTGCACGTAGGCCCGGTAGCTCTCGCCGCGGGAAGCCTGGTCGGCTGCGGCAAACAAGCCGGTGTCAAAGACTCCGCGATCCGTCGATCCAAAGTGAAACTCGCCGATGAGCACCGGCTTGTCGTAGCGATCGAGCACCGCCCATTCGCTCGTGCTTAGCTTGTCGCGATAGATGTTGAAGGAAAGAACGTCGCAATGCCGGGCGGCAGCCGCCAGCACCTCGGGCGAGTATCCCGCGAAGCGGCAGCCGAGATAGAGGTGGTGCGGATCGGCGCTCCGGATGGCTTCGGCGACCGTCCGGAAATACGTGTCGGCGTAAAGCGAGAGAAAAGCCGACAGGTCGTCAATGACCTTGGGCTTGAGTGTCTTTGGCAATGAGACGGGCGCCTCCATTGAACTCCAGTCCGCAAAGGATGTCTCCCACGCGGCATTGAGGGAGCTGACGTCACCGTACTTGGCGCGGAGCTGCCCGAGCATCGCTCGCTTGGCGGGCGACCGCGACGCCTCGGCCTTCAGCGCTCCCAGGGCCAGCCCATAGTGGCTCGAGGGGTCGTTCTTGTAGAAGCCCCAGGCCTCCTCGTTTCCGACGAAGTAGCCAATACAGTACGGATCATCTTTTGCCCGCTTGGCCTGGGCGGCGACCGCGGAAGCGACATCGGCGGCGAATTGCGGGTCGAACGGGTCGTCCATTCCCCGGACATATCCCGCGCCCCAGGTGACTCGGGCATGTTTGTCGGCGGGCCACACCGTCAGGGTATAGGGCACGCGTCCATTTCCGATGCTCCCCCAGGAGGAAAAGGCCGCCACGGTGTTGAACCCCCACGAGAGCAGGCGGGTGTACGAGCGGTCGAGCCATGGGGTGAGGAAGTCCTTCCCGTATTTGCGGATCAGATTGGCCTTCAGGAAGTCGACGCCATCGGATGTTTTTGCGGCGTTGAGAGCCGGGTCGTCGGCGGGCAGGCCGTTGAAAAGCTGCTCGCGGCCCGTGATCGTGGTGACGTCGGTGGTGCCGACACAGGTCGGGCCAAAGGACAGAAACAGCCTCCCCTCGGGATCGACAAAGGTCCATTTGCCATCCTGTTTGGCGACCCGGAAGAAACCCGTGGCCTCAAGCTGCGGGCCCGCGGCCCAGCCGCCGTAGGCGTTGCGATCCGCCGGGGCGGGATGCGCAGCGAGGTCGCGGTCTTCCATGTCGGCTTGCGCGGCGAGATCGGCGTCGGTCGCGACCTTGCCCGGCCAGGTTTCGCGCGTGTACTGGCCGTATTTGTCGACCAGGTTGGAAAAGTCCTCATGGCGTCCCGGGACAAGCCGGACGTTATCGATGATGAGCTCCCGGTCATCGGCGGGCAGATTGAGAAAGACCTGCCAGTTCACCACATGGCCCAGGTCAAACGGACCCTTGCCCAGCGAGCCGAGGCTGCGGAATGCTCCGAAACCCGGCAGCGCCTTGACTTTCAACGTCGAGGGATCGGTGCCAAAGGGAATGACAAACGTGCTGTGCTGGCCGCTGTCGATCGAGCCCCGGCCTGTACGTGAATGATGGCCGGTGCCGTCGGCCTCGCTGGAACTGTCGATGCGGGTGTTGAACGCGACGGTATTCCGGCCGGGATTATAAACATCAAAGGCGAGGCCGCCATAACCCCGGAAATCCTGCGGGGAATCGAAGGCCAGGATCACCGCAGGGTACGCGGCCGGGGCGTGAAAGGTCAGCCGCAGGGCCTTTGCTCCCTCGGTGGCTCCCTCCGTCGCCGGAGCGTGTTCGGCATCCTTGTCCGTGATCCCGGCGCGACTGCTCTCGAAGCTGTCCAGCAGCCTCGTGTCGGTTTTCAGCGGCTCCTGGGCGCAGAGCAGCGCCGGAAGGCACCAGAGAGCAAGGAATCGGGATGACATGGGGAGTTGGTTCCCATCATGCCGGATGCCTGCGGCGGAGCGTTAGCCGCAGGCCGATTCTTCTTGTGCGTTTTTCTGACTTTCCCGAGTCAAATATTGACTCTTCCCAAGGGCCGCCGCGCTCCGCTCAAAGGCGGAGCAGATCGTCCGTGCGCACGGGAAGGCCGGTGGCGAAACTCTGGTTGGCCGCGATGCCGGTGAGGATCGAGCGGGCGCCATCGACATGCCCGGCGGCGCGGCCCAGCGGGTCTTTGCGCTTCCGTGATCCGAAGAGATCCTCCAGCAGAAGCAGGTCGCCGCCTCCGTGTCCGCCTTTACCCTCGGCCACCTCGACATTGTAGGGCTTTTCCCAGTGAGGGAAGACCATCAGCCTCCGGCTCTGGCTGAGACCGTCACCGATGTGGCTGTTGCCCGCAGCGACGTAAGAGTTTTCCATCTCATCCAACTCGAGGCGGCCGCGCGTGCCATTGAAGGCGATGCGGTATCCCTCCCAGGGCGCGTAGGCGGTGAGGGAGTAGGAAAGCTGCGCGCCGTTTTTATAGCGGACGGCGAGGTTCATCGTGTCCTCGATCGAGATGCCCTCGCCGAAGACATTCTGATCCCTGAGGTAGCCATCGACTTTCTCCGCCTTGAAATAAAGGGCCTCCAGGCCCTTGTCCTCCCGGAGATCGAGCGCGAACGGATCGCCTTGGGATGCCGGGTCGCCGGTTGCGCGCCAGTACGGGCGATAGTCGCCTCGCGGTTCGGCGTTGGCCTTGCCGTAAAATCCCAGGTTGCCCAGCCCGAATACTGTCTCAGGCGTGCTGTCGAGCCACCAGTTGACGAGGTCGAAGTGGTGGGTCGACTTGTGCACCATCAGGCCGCCGGAGTTGATCTTGTCCCGGTGCCAGCGGCGGAAGTAGTCCGCGCCGTGCCGCGTATCCAGGAGCCATTCGAAGTGCACCGAGAGCACTTTGCCGATCGCTCCCTGCATGAGGAGCTCCTTCACCTTGGACCGGGCAGGGGAGTAGCGGTAGTTGAAAGACACACGCAGCTTTCTCCCTGTGTGCTCGACGGCATCGAGGATGGCGCGGCATTTGGCGATGTCGGTCGTCATGGGTTTTTCCGTGATCACGTCGCAGCCGAGTTCCATGGCGCGAATGATGTACTCGTGATGCGTCCGATCCACCGAGGTCACAATGACGACGTGCGGCTTCTGCTCGGCGATCATCCGGTCAAAATCCGATGACAGATACTTGGGCACGGGCTTGGCCTTATACTTCAGGGCGTACTGGCGGTTATGAAAGTCCATGCGCACAGGATTCGGATCGCATAGCGCGACGAGGCGGGAGGTTTGCTTGTGCAGATTCAAGATCGCGTCGCTAAACATGAACGACCGCGCTCCCGTGCCGACCAGAGCGTAACGGGTGATTTTGGAGGAATATGCCATGGACGGAATCTGCGCCGGGACCGGGATTTTCGGAATGGCTGCCCCGCTCAATCGCTTGACATTATCGCTCATTGATCAAGGCTTGTCTCCATGCTGATCTATGTCGGTCGGGGAGTGCGCCGGTATGGGGAGTCGCCTGTGGCGCTTCACCAGCGCCGGGGCTGGGAGTTTCAAGCGGTGCTTCGCGGGGCCATCGCGCCGATGCTGCCGGAGGGGCCGGATTTCTCGCCGAAAAAGCGGCTTTGGCTCTTCCCGCCTCTTCATCAGCACGGATGGATCGCCGGGAAGGGAAGTGAGGCCGAGGTCGTCGTTTTCCATTTCCTCTCCCTTCCTGCGCCATTGAAAACCATGGTGGAGCGGATTGCGCTGCCGCTCGACATTGCGCTCGACGACGAAGCCTGTCGCCGCCTCCGAGACCTGGCTGGGAGGGTGGCTTATTATTGGAGTAATCCCTCTCCAGCGATGATGATGTGCAACGAGCAGGCGTTGATGGAGCTAAGCCTGCTGGTGTACGAGTCCTTGTCAAAGGACGAGGCGCCGCCCGCCGCGGATCGCTCCGGATGGTTTGTCGTCCAGCGGGCGATGCAGGTTTTTGCCGAGAACCTGCCGGAGAATCTCAGCCAGGAGGACCTGGCCCGGCGCGTTGGCGTGTCGGCTTCGCATCTCCGGCGGCTCTTTCACGAGGTTCTGCACCTGTCGCCGAAGCAGATGCTCGACCAGATGAGGTTCCAACGGGCAACCCAGCTCATGGCTGATCCAGCGACCAAACTGGAGTCTGTCGGGGAGCAGTGCGGTTTCGGCAGCGCGAGCGCCTTTTCCCGCGCTTTCCGCCATCACTTCGGGTGCAGCCCGCAGGCGTGGCGAAGCTGATCAGTCCAGCAGCTTTACCGAAGCCTTGCCACCCGCGACGCAGAGGCTCTCCAGGCGGAGTTCCTGGCCGTCGGTGAGGTCGGGTAAAATCTCGACAGTGTGTTCGGTGGCGGGATCGAGACCCTCGGCGATGATCTGCACGAGGCGCATGTTCCCATCGGCGCAAACGGCGGAGTATTTCCTGGGTTCGCGATCATCGATTTTCACCACGTAGCTGCCGGAGATCTTTGTCTGCTCGCCGAAGAGCATCAGATCGCTGCCTTGCACGAGGAAGCGGAGCGGCTTGGCCCCGGGAGCGGCGATGGCGAGCGAATCCATCCAGCGCGAGCACACGAAGTCATAGGCGACGGCATTGCGATGCGGCTTGCCCTTGGTCCATCCCTCGGGCAGCGAGGGCTGGGCGGCCAGCACGAAACGCGTCACTTTCATATACGTGTCGCCCTGAACCATCTTTTCCGGCACTGCGCACTTGGCGGACTTGGCAACGCCCTCCTGGTAGGCGGCCCAGGCTGCATCGGCGTACAGCGAGTATCCGGCGTCGCCGGGGTGCGTGTGGTCCTCTGGCAGATCCCAGAGTTGATCCGGCGTCGCTTTCCCTTCGGCAACCCGCGCCTTGGCGAGTGCGACCGCATCCGCGATCGGCAGCCCGTAGGCGGCGGCGATCTCTTTGTGCCGGGCGTCGAGGGGCCGGGCCGGCGGGTTGGCCTCCACATCCTTTTTGGCGGGGAGGATCACCGCCACCATGGGAGCGCCAGTGCTCACGATGCGGCGGATGATCCCTTCGTAGGCGGCGAGGCGATGCGGACTCGGCTGCGTGTAGGGATCATCATTGATCGTGTAGTCGAGGAAGACCAGGTCGGGTTTGTATGCGAGGACATCGCGCTCGAGGCGAAAGGAAGCGAGCTGCGACCCGGTGCCGCCGATGGCTGCATCGTGAAACTGGAAATGCGCTTTCGGGTAGGCCTCCTCCAGTTTGCGCTGAACGATGGCGCGATAGGAGGTCTGTTGCGGATTTGTCGATTGCGCGCCCCACGTCAGGCTGCCGCCCAGGAAGACGACGCTCAACGTTTCGCCCGCCTTGGCTTTCTGGTCAAAAGTGGCGAATTCCGGCGAAGGCGAGGTGGCGGCGAATGTGGTCATGGCGAGGAGGAGTGAGAAAAACAGGGAGAGGCTCTTCATGAATTTGATGCACGCATTTGGCTTACCGCATGCGCGGACATTCTTTTCACACCAGCCGATGGTGCAGGTAAAGCGGGATGAGTCGGCAGAGAGGGCTTTCGTCTCTCATGAATGGATAAATTGACGAAAATCTAGAGCGATTGCTTGAGTCGTTTCATAAAATCGTACCCTTGAGATATGAAGATTATGCTGGCGATGTCGCGGATCGTCGGGGCGGCCGATGGTGATTTGCCTGAGGCTCCCGTGTCCGGGTCTGGTGGAAGCCGTCCTTTACCCGGTGCTCCGAGCGTTCTATATTTTCCTTTCCGCTTCGTCGCGTGAGGCATGGCCCGCGCCCTGATCGGAATACCTGATTTTCTGCCATTTTAGTACGCCTTGCTCTCGAGAACTGACATCACCCACAAACGCGCCGACCACGGTTCCCATGGCGCAGAATCCTCCCAATTTGCCGCCGATGAACAATCGCCCGGTCGTGTCTCGACGCATTTCTTTCATTGCAAGGAGCCGTTCCATCTCCGCTGCGGGGATTGCCTGGAGGAATTCACCCTCGCCTATGAGACCTATGGCGTCTTGAACGCAGACCGCTCCAATGCCGTGCTGGTGTTCCACGCCATGACGGGCAGCCAGCATGCCGCCGGGTTCAATCCCGACGTCCCCGGCTTGGACGGGCGCTGGACCGAGGAGATGTTTGGCGGGTGGTGGGATAACTTTATCGGGTCCGGCCTCGCCATTGATACGGACAAGTACTTTGTCATTTGCGCGAACTACCTTGGCGGCTGCTACGGGTCGACCGGCCCGGCCTCAGTTCGCCAGCCGGACGGCGAGCGCTGGGGAGCGAATTTCCCGCCGATCCGCATCTCGGACATCGTGGATTCGCAAATGAGGCTCCTTGACCACCTCGGTATCGAGAAGCTGCACGCCGCAGTGGGAGCCTCCATCGGTGGTTTCCTCACCCTGAGCCTCGCCACGCGGTATCCGGAGCGCGTGCGCACCGTTGTTCCCATCGCCACGGGACCGAGCACAACGATGCTCCAGAGGCTGATGAATTTCGAGCAGATCGCCGCCATCGAGCAGGACCCGGATTTTGCCGGCGGGCACTACACCACCCAGCCTGTGCGCGGTCTGGCCTCGGCCCGCCGCACGGCGCACAAGACCTTCGTTTCGCTCCAGCATCTTCGCGAGCGCGCACGCGGGGAGGTCGTGGTGAGCTCTCCGCCTTTTGGCTGGTACCAGATCAACCACCCGGTGGAGTCGTACATGTTTCACCAAGGGGGGAAATTCGCCGCCCGCTTCGATGCAAATTCCTACCTGCGTATCCTCGACGCCTGGCAGTGGTTCGACCTCGTGGCAGAAGGGCATGCGAGTTCCTACAAGGAGCTGTTTTCCCGGTGCCGCGACCAGCGTTACCTCGTCTTCAGCATCGACTCCGACGGGTCTTTTGAACCCGCCGAGCAAGGCCGTCTCGTCCACCACCTTGAGGCCGCCGAGGTTCCCGTGACCTGGATCAGCGTGCACTCCAGCAAGGGGCATGATGCCTTCCTGCTGGAACCTGCGCTATTCACTCCGCACCTCGCGCACATCCTCGCGGGCAAGGATTGAGCGGGAAAGCAAACGGCGCTTCCCGGAGAACCAGGAAGCGCCGCGTGAAGCTGGACAGGATGCTGCTTTAGGCCTGAGAGGCTTCCAGCGCCTGGTCGATGTCGGCGAGGATATCCTCGATGTCCTCGATGCCGACGGAGAGGCGGATGTAGTCCGGCGACACGCCCGTCTCGGTCTGCTCTTCCGCGGTGAGCTGCGAGTGCGTGGTCGAGGCCGGGTGGATCACAAGGCTCTTGGCGTCGCCGATATTGGCGAGGTGCGAGAAGAGCTTCACCGCGTTGATGAATTTCTTGCCCGCCTCCAGGCCGCCCTTGATGCCGAAGCCGACGATGCCGCCGAAGCCCTTTTTCAGGTATTTCGAGGCCACAGTGTGGCTCGGGTGCTCCGGTCGGCCGGGGTAGTTAACCCAGGAAACGAGCGGATGCGCTGCGAGGTGATTGGCCACGGCCAGTGCGTTCTGCGAATGCCGTTCCTGGCGCAGCGGCAGGGTTTCGAGGCCCTGCAGCAGGAGGAAGGAACTCAGCGGACTCAGCGCCGGGCCGATGTCGCGCAGGAGCTGCACGCGCACCTTGATGATGAAGGCGACGTTGCCCATGCCCGGCAGATTGCCGAAGACTTCCCAGAACTTCAGACCGTGATAGCTCGGATCGGGTTCCGTGAACTCCGGGAACTTCCCGGTGCCCCAGTTGAAATTGCCGCCGTCGACGATGACGCCGCCGATGGTGGTGCCGTGACCGCCGATGTACTTCGTGGCGGAGGCTACGACGATGTTCGCTCCATGGTCGATCGGACGCACGAGCCCCACGCCCACCGTGTTGTCGACGATGAACGGGATGCCTGCTTCCCCCGCAATGGCGGCGAGAGCCTCAAAATCCGGCACGTCGAGCTTCGGATTGCCGATCGTCTCAGCGTAAAGGGCGCGGGTTTTCGGTGTGATGGCCTGGCGAATCGCCTCCGGATTGCCGGAATCCACGAACTTCACCGTGCGGCCGAGCTTCGGCAGCGTGTAGTGAAAGAGCTGGTAGGTGCCGCCGTACAGGTTGTTGGCGGCGACGATCTCGTCTCCGACTTCGGTGATGGCGAGGATTGCCAACGTCTGCGCCGCCTGCCCCGACGCCACCGCCAGCGCTCCGGTGCCACCCTCGATGGCGGCGATACGCTGCTCAAAGACGTCCGTCGTCGGGTTGTTGATGCGGGTGTAGATATTTCCAAACTCCTTGAGGGCAAAGAGGTTGGCTGCGTGCTCCGCGTCCTTGAAGACATAGGAGCTCGTCTGGTAAATGGGGACGGCGCGGGCGCCGGTGGTGGGATCAGGTTGCTGTCCGGCGTGGAGTGCTACGGTGTGAATGTTTTTGAGGCTCATAACGTCTACTTAATCAGTCGTATTTTAATGGCGTCGGCTTTTCAACTGAGAATGTTCATTGAAAGAGAGGGGGCCATCGGGGTTGAGGGAGTTCGCATTTTAAGAAGGCATGGCGACATCCGCCAATGGCAAAGTGCCGGCAGGGGCAGCCTTCGGCAGGAGGGTTGGGTACGCTACTTTCCCCGGCGCCGCTCCGAGAGAGGGGACTGGCCCCAGAAGGAAGTGTAGGCCCGTGAGAAGTCGTTGGCATGGGCGTAGCCGAGCTGCAGCGCGATCTCTTTTCCTGAGACAGAGGGATTTTTGAGCAGTTCTCGAGCTGCGCGCATCCGGATCGTCAGGGCGGCTTCCCGCACGGACATCTTTTTGTGCTGACGGAAAAGCCGCTGAAGAGTGGAGGATGAGATTTGGAGATGATCGCACAGGGCGCGTACCGGGCGGAGCTCCTCGGGATGGTCTGCGAGCCATTGCCACGCGACGCGAAACCGGGAATTCAATCCGCCCTGCTCGACCTGCATCGCTCGCGTCAAAAGTATGTCGATCCGTGTGCGAATCGTACCGAGCGCGAGGGAGGACAGTGGTCTGTCCAGCGTGGCCTCGGACCGGGTTTCACGGTGCAGCTGATGGAGCGCACGCAAGGCGGCGGGTAAAAGGGGGATCGCCAGCCACCCCTCCCGGTCGGAATGCAACGGAATGTCCGCCGGGGGATTACGCCAGATCCAGCTCAGCATCTTGCAGCGCTCGCTCGCCCGGCCGCTCCATCCATAGGCGCACTCCGGAGAAATCAACACCACCGTGCCGTCGCGGATCGGCATCTCGGTCTCCTCGAGCCGGAGCCGGATCGTTCCTGCCACAACGACCTGATAGGTCCAGCCTTCATGCCGGGCGAGGGGAATCGGATGCCGTCCGTATTCGCGCCATCCCCAGGAAAGATAGTCCAACCCTGCTGCGATGGTGGCTTCGCTCGACCAGCGCGGCCGACCGGCGGGTGGAGGGTAGATGGCTTTGATCGTCACGGCTGAAAAGTAGCAATATCAGTCAATTAAGTCATAATGCTATTCCGATTTATTTTCCTCCGCATCGGGTCGGCTGGATAGTGCGCTTTATCGTATGCAAAAAGCCTCCCCGCTCTCCCTGACGAAATCCTTTGGTTTTGGCGACCGCCTCGGCGTCGCGACCCCGGGCCATCTGGCCGCCGCCCTCGGGTATGACTTCGCCCCGATTTTTGCCCAGCAGTCGATCCGCGAGATGGCGCGCACGCAGCGCACGCCCACCGAGGTGATGAATGCCGCCGAGACCGCGCTGAAGGCCGCCGGATTCAATGGCGTGTGGGGCGCGGATGCCGACCACCTCAAGACGCCCGAGGACGTGCAGGTCACGGCTGCCGCCGGGTTCACCTTTTTCACCATCGACCCGTCCTCCTACGTCAACAATCGGGCCGACACCATGTCCGCAAACCAGCTGGAGCCGCTCGCCGCGCAGATCGAGCGCGAGGACATTTTCCATCCCTCTGATTACCTCGGGAAGACTTTCGAGTTTGGTTCGCAATCCCTGAGCTTCTCACCTGAGACGCTTACCCGCACGGCGGTAAAATACGGGCGGGCCATCGCGCACAGCGCCAACATGGCGGCGGAGATCCGCTCCCATCGCGCCGATGCCGACATCGAGATCTCGGTCGATGAGACGGATTTCGCCACCACACCGCACGAACATCTCTTCGTCGGCCTGGAACTGAAGCGCCGCGGCGTGGTCGTGACCGGCCTCGCTCCGCGTTTCGTGGGCGATTTTGAAAAGGGGATCGACTACAAGGGCGACCTCGCCGAGTTCGAGCGCCAGCTCGTGCTGCATCGCCAGATCGCAGAGCTGTGCGGCCCCTACAAGATCAGCATCCACAGCGGATCGGATAAATTCACCGTCTACCCCATCATCGGCCGTGTCTGCGGTGATCTGCTGCACGTGAAGACCGCGGGCACCAGCTATCTTGAGGCCCTGCGCGCCGTGCTGCGCGTTGATCCCGTGCTTTTCTCCGAGATTGCGGAGTATTCGCACACCCGGTTCTCCACCGACCGCGCCAGCTATCACATCTCGACCACCGACGCCGAGGTGCAGGCGCTGGAGGGTTCCGCGCAGCAGGACTGGGAGGAGCTTTATCTCGACCTGCGGCCCGGTCGGCAGTTGCTGCACGTGACCTTTGGCTCCGTGCTCACCGTGGGCCGCCGCCCGGATGGGCAGACCTTCCGCGAGGCCATCCTCGACCGCCTGACCAAAAACGCCGCCCTGCATGAGGAACTGCTTGAGAAGCACTTCCGCAAGCACCTCTCGCTCCTCTGCCAGGGATAAGTCAGACCGCCGCGAGGACGCTCGCTGAACGCAGCGAGCGTCGATAGGCCGCAGGGGTGGCGTTCAGCCGCTGCGCGAAGGCCTTGGAAAAGTGGAAGCGGTCGGAGAACCCCAGCGCCTCCGCGATATCCTCGATGCTCCGCTCCGTGCAGGTCAGCATCTCGGCGGATGAGGCAATTCGGCGATCCATCACATATTGCGTCGGTGTCATTCCCAGCGCACCGCGAAAGGTGCGGATGAAGTGACTCGTGCTCATCCCGCAAAGACGCGCCAGGTCTTCGTTGCGAATCGGCTCGGCGAGATGATCGGTGATGAAGTCCAGGGCGGGCTTGAAGCGTCCCGACCCAGCCGCCCAGGCAAAGCAGTCGCGCCCCTCCGGGTACTCCTCCAGGGCTGTCGCCATGGCCGAGTAAACCGTCGCGTAAGCAAGGGCGAGGGCAATCCAGGGCGGGCTTTGCTGCCCAAGAGCCTCCTCCCAGCGCTCGCAGGTCTGGAGGAGATCGCCGGTGAGCGGCAGCGAGAGCGTGCGCTGGAAATGCGCGCGGTGAAGCCCGGAGGGGAAATTCTGGAACTCGAAGTGGACGTAGCTCTGAATCGTCGGCGTGGTCACTCCGGTCGAGAAACGCAGCCATGCGGGAATGAGATAGAGCATCCCGGGTTGGAGCGAAATACGGTCGTCTCCGACGTTGATGAATCCTCCGCGCTCTTTATTTACATAGAGCCGCCAATAGGGAGAGCAGAGATCAAAGCTCCAGTCGTCCCCGATGCATGTTTGTCGTGTTACGAGGATCTTGAGGGTGAGATTCCGGAAAAAGGCCTCGGTTTCGGTCGAGGGCGGTGATCCGATGTCCATAGCGCGAATTTACATATCGTTGCCAGCTTTAGCCATACCAATCCCGCAGGGGATTGCGCTACGTTTGTTTCATGAGTTTTTCGACCTTCCCCTCGAGGGCGCGCCAGGTTCACCTCGATTTTCATACCAGCCCGTTCATTCCCGCCGTGGGCTCGGCGTTCAACGCCGACGAGTTTGGCCGGGTGATTGAGGAGGCGCGGGTGGACAGCATGACGCTTTTTGCCAAGTGCCACCATGGCCATCTCTACTACGATACGGAGCATCCGGCCCGGCATCCGAGCCTGGGCGAGGGGTTGCTGGAAAAACAGGTCGAGGCTCTGCACCGCCGCAACATCAAGTGCCCGATCTACCTCAGCGTCCAATGCGACGAATACGCCGCCAACACCTACCCGGAGTGGCGAGCGGTCAACCCCGACGGCAGCCTCGTCGGCCAGAAGCCTCTCGGCAATGACTCGTTCAGCTGGCGAATCCTCGACATGTCGAGCCCCTACCTCGAGTACCTGGAGGCGCAG
>Ga0209935_1003010_pt1 | contig 18567 bp, 26 predicted proteins | sample ThiBio_1000_plan_2_FD_183958 | JGI IMG/M metagenome (GOLD analysis project Ga0209935, IMG submission 183958) | Wastewater bioreactor microbial communities from Cape Town, South Africa - Thiocy_cont_1000_plan (SPAdes) | ecosystem: Engineered > Bioreactor > Thiocyanate-remediating >... | reverse complement strand
CCCTACCCCTAACCCTAACCCTAACCCTAACCCTAACCCTAACCCTAACCCTCTTAATATAAAAAGTTAAACCACAATCTTATGGATTGTTTGATTGAGTGATTGTTTTAGTTAATAAATAATATTGTTGATTGCTTTTGCTAAGTGGAAATGATATTTATTAATTGTTTTTTAATTATAATTAATATTATTCACAATTTCATTTTTATCATTTTTATTTAGTTTTATGTTTTTTAATTTAACTTTTTTGAGTTTATTTTTTCTTCAAAAACTAAGAATTAATTTGTTTAAAAGTAAAATATTAACAAAACAAATAATTGTTATCTTATTACAAACTAAATAAAGAATATACAATTTTCAAATAAGTTTGAAGTTTCCTTTTAAAAATCTTGGAAACTAAGATAATACACTCACTAATGTATTTTGAATTCTTGAATATCACCAATTGTAATTGAATTACATCAAAAAAAACCAATATTTCATTTGTCCTTCAACTACTTAGTGTTTCCAAAGCATTCATGATTTCCAAAACTGCATTTTGAAAACACATTAGTAGTATATTGAGGAAAAAGGAAAAAATCACCCGGTCTCTAAGCCAAAGCAATTCAGTAGCCATCTTTTGTGTGATATAATATAAAATTAGAACGGGTTTAATAGTTGAAAGTTTACTGATTGTGGATGTAAAATATCCATTTGTTGTTGAAAAGAATTCATTAGAGCTCATCCTTCAAGGTCAAGAATAGCGTACATTTTCCTAACTCAGTCGTATTTAACCCATCACCCACGTTGAGTCAAAACCTCTTTGCTATTTCGCTGGATTGTTTGTTTTTCGGCTGTCGGACTTCATTTTTTTCATCGAATCTTCCATTTCCTGCAATCGTTTCTCGTTTTCTTGCTGGAGTTTGGATTGAACCGCCAATTGGATTGTTTTCTGCCCAACAGATGAAGGAGAACTATTCACATGCAAGAGATAACGCAGATAAATCAGATGCCACTGAAACGCGATGGAATAATTCACCAAAGTTTGAGCCACAAATTGCCCCTCTCGATCAGCAAGAAAACAATACATGATCTCCACTCTGATACTCGTGAAAAGTAGTTCCAACACCTTTCTTCTCCTTCATCTATCAAAGTTTAGTTTTAAAAAAAAGAACCAAAAATAAAATACCTGTTTTTGGTTTTTTAGGCTTGATGGATATCACGAGCACCTCCAAATACTTTCAAATTGAAGAAATGTATCCGGTGACTGTCTTGGGTCAAAGTGAATCACGTTTCACCTCAAAGGTATTGACAAACCCTCCACGTGAAAGGTACTCATGCAAAGCTTCCAAATACTCCTCCACGATAGGAATATCCTGCTTTGATAAGGATTGCTAACAAAGAGTGAGATTTTTCTTTTCATCCAAAATTTTATTCATACCTTGCGTGTGGGATTCGTTGGATTAGTAACAATCACGAGGGCAGGCAATACACATTCAGAAGAATTTGCGGGTGCTTTAGAACAGGAGCGAACATGTCAAGGTAATGACGTGATGTTATCCATAACTTGCTGGCAATAAGGGCAGGTTCAATCCTCTTTGCTTGCGTGTGCCTGTTTGATGTGTTCATTGAGGCGCTGTTTCTCTTTGAAGGTACTCACACACTGTGGGCATTGGTACATGGATGGGGACTAACAGGAATGAGCACAAAAGATAGAAGTTATTCCTTTACCTGCTTCGGTGGTCTGTCAGGAGCTCCTAACCCTTCCATCGCTGTCTTTTCTGCTTCAACTAAAAGTAATTAGGTGTGACAATTGAGTGCGACTGCAATGCGACAAATTTTATTCTCAAGTAAAAGATTCATGTGCGACTTAGGTTTGCTACCTCCCCTCCTTCCCTAACCCTATCTTACTGTTACAATTTCTTGGGCAGTAGGAACTGCACAAGAATCATGGTGGGATTGCAGGCTCGCAAGGCATGAGCAAAGATAGGTGCAAGCGTGGGGGAGAAGTGAGCAGATCCTCCCAGTATGGCCCCTCTACCACTTCCTCCCATGTTGTTCACCCAGAGGATGTTCCTCACGGCTGCTCCGAACTCAGTCTCTCCATATCGAAAGAAATCGTATAGGAGGGGCCCGTCTAAGGCATACCCTACCTTCCTTCCCACCAGCTGCTGCAGTTCCACAAGGGTGAAGTAGTATGGGGCCACCTTGGCCTTCAGTGTTTTGTATGCTTCCTGATACTCCCTTGACTCCTTCCTTGCAGTGAGGAAGGCAGTGAGATACTCTTGCAGGGGGTGGCACACCATTTCCAGCCCAACCCAATCTATGACAGAGGTTGCCCTAATGGCATCACTGATGGCCTGATAGGCCTCGTTATCATGCTCGTGTACCCTGTCTTTCACCACCACAGTGACGTTCTCTCCATACTGTTTCACACTCTGCCAGTCCTTCACGTCCACCCACTTCACAGGTCCGACGGGAGTAGTGCCATTAAGGATACCCTCCACCTCCAGCTCTTTCACCCAGTAGGGATTGAGAGGGAGGTAGTCCCCCAGATCTAAGGTGCCGAAAAGGAGGCGGAAAGTGGATACAGCATCCAGGTAGTTACAGTTGGGCGAAAGCACTTCAGCAAACGTGTGGGAGAGGAGACTGATTCCTTGAGCGGTTCGGATAACGATCGGGGTGTTGAAGAAGAAAGTGACTGACATGTTATTATCCCTTGACGGTGTATTGTTGAATGATACGGTGAGGTTGTATCCTGGAGTGCTGTGCAATATCTCACACCCCAACCTCCTCATGTCTTCCTCCACTCTCGAGAAGGTGATGATGTCGTCGATCGCCTGAAGGCCATAAAAATCGGTGAGCACCCTTGAAGGGCAACCCACCCTTGTTTCAAAATCAGGATAGCATTTCACCCTCTCTAATACAACGGAGATATTTATGGCGTACACCCATCCTCCCTCCAGGTCATCATATACCACAGAGCCCAGTCTCTCCCCTCCGCAATATGTGGCGTCGACAATAACGATCAGGGATAGTAACAACCACATATCATTCCTGCCATGGCCTCCCATACCTCTTTGATAGATATTAATAATAATAGTTGGCTGATGTCAGCTGATGTCAGCAGAAATTGTGACGGAAGGCGCCAAAGAAGAAGAGGCGCCAACATAGCTTGTTTGCCTTTTTAAAAAAAAGAGAGAATGGAAAACACCGCTGCTCCAACCACAGTCATCAAACCCCAATTGGACAAGAGAGAGTATCGAGTGATCACCCTTTCGAATCAACTGCAGGCTATTCTTATCCACGACAAGGAGACCGACAAGGTACAACAATTTGACTAAATCTCTCACCCAAATCTGTTGAAGGCTTCAGCTGCGATGAGCGTAAACGTAGGATACTTTTGTGATCCCGATGCTGTACCAGGACTGGCGCATTTCCTTGGTATAAGTTTTTTAATGTTTAATGTGGTCATCTTTAATCCACTACCATTAGAGCATATGCTGTTTTTGGGTTCTGAAAAGTATCCTAAGGAAAATAGTTATTCAAGTTATCTTGCAGAGCATGCAGGACAGGCCAACGCGTTCACTGATCAAGTTAACCCCCCCCCCTAGCCTCATTTTTGGAAGTCTACCAAGTACCTCCCTCCTTACACCTTTTTTTTTAGGAGGACACCAATTATTATTTCGACGTTGGACACCAGTTCCTTGAAGGTGCGCTCGATAGATTCGCTCAATTTTTCATCGCACCGTTGTTCACTCACACTGCCATTGAGCGTGAAATGCTAGCGGTTGATTCAGGTAAATGTGGAGCTGTGTAATGTTGTAAACATGTGATTTTTTTCTCTGTGATTCTCAACCTCTCGTACAGAGAACACCACAAATTTGCAGCAGGATATGTGGAGGCTCAATCAGCTCGCACGTTACACAGCCAATCCTAGTCACCCCTATCATAAATTTGGCACTGGTATGAATTTCACCTCTCCATGAACTCGCCTTCACGCCTGCTCATGGCATCACATAGGCAACCTGAAAACCCTGCGAGACGGTCCTCAAGAAAACAACATCGACATCAGAACAGAGCTGCTGATGTTTTATTCCACATTTTATTCGGCAAATCAAATGAAGCTGGCTGTCCTGGGCAGAGGTAAGCATTCTTTCTTTGCCAAACAAAGACCACATAAATAAATAAGAAAAAAACAACAGAGTCACTGGATATTCTTCAGGAATGGGTGGAGGAGAAATTTAGCGGCATCAAAAATACGGATAGAGCAGAAACCAAATGGGACTGCGAACCCTTCGGAGAGCAACATCTGCAACTGAAACTACACGTGATTCCGGTACAAGAAGCTCGCTCGCTGACTCTCTATTGGCCTGTGCCGGCCCTGGAGCCCAATTACAGGAGGAAGCCTGAAGAGTATGTTTGTCATCTGCTCGGACACGAAGGTGAGAGTCTCCTTTCTTGTAGCCTCCCCCTGTAAAAAGATAATAATAATACACCTCGCGCCCTTTTTCAGGACCCGGGAGTGTGCTGTCATTATTAAAGAAATATGGTTGGGCTACAAGTCTGTTCGCTGGCCCAACTAACGGGGGAAGCAACTTTGGGATATTCAGAGTTGCGATAGATATTACTGATGAAGGGCTTGGTAAGTAACATTCGTTTACATCAGCTGCGAGTAACTTAAGCCCTCGTAGCTCATGTAGAAGATATTGTCAAAATTATCTTCCAATATATTTCACTGCTTCGCAGTACGGGTGTGCAAAAGTGGATCTTTGATGAGGTTGGTTTTTTTGTTTTTTTTTTTATCGACGTCGTGCGAAAGAATAAGTATGCCTAACCTTCAAACACATTAGTTGCAAGTCCTTTCCCGCCTGCAGTTCCATTTCAAGAACAACGGGGAACCTTTTCACTCCACCATGGCTGTAACCAGAGGCCTTAAGCTTTACTCCGAGGACTGGGTACTGGCCGGACCATATCTCCTTGACCAATATGATCCGGAACTGATCGAAGATTTTATAAATCGTTTAACCCCCGAGAAATTAAGATACGAGGTCCTCTCGAAAGAATTTGAAGGAAAGACAACGCTTACTGAGCCATGGTACCAAACTCAGTACAATATCGAAAGGATACCTGCGACAACATTACAGGTGGGCAACCCACACAACACCTTTTTTTATTCACACTAAAAACAAAAATCTCCTTGTAAGGAATGGAACGAGTGTGGCCAACATCCAGATTTAGCCCTACCACTTCCCAACGAGTTCATTCCAACCGACTTTAGTCTGCGCTCAGAGGGTTTGCACAGCACTACTGTATCACCTCCCCCCCTCTGGTTAGTTTTACAGCCTAAAATAACACCCCCTTTTGTAAGATATGTGAGGGCAAAACATGGCCAGAGCTGCTGGAAGACAATCAACAATTCAAGATTTGGTATAAATTGGATACTACCTTCAAGACACCCAAGAGAGTTATCCGTATCCTATTCATAACTCCAGTAGCTTATCAAAGCCCAAAAAGGTCGGCGCCTATTTACTACACTGTGTTAGAAGATATAAATGATCCTCCCCTCACTCAGCCACGTAATGACGGAGTTGTTTGTACTGCTAGTCTCCGATTCGCTCAATGAATATGCGTACGCTGCGGAGCTGACGGGGTTAGATTACAACCTAGAAAGTGCCATCGGTACCTGATATATTTTTGTATTGTCCCATTTGATTAACTGAAGTATTTTAAGTGGGTATGGAGTTAGCCGTCAGCGGCTACAACCACAAGCAATCCAACCTTCTCGAAAGAATCTTGCACAGGATAGCAAACCTAAATATCAATTCCGCGAGATTCGATGCCCTTAAAGAAAAGGTACTTCTCATTCATAGACTCGGCCATCTGATCGCGATCAAATTTTCCTCTTCTGTGGCCAGGCTGCAAGAACATTCAAGAATATCGAACTCGCACAAGCCTGTTCGCGTGCCATGTACCATACCAGTTTAGCGCTCCTGGCCAATCGCTGGAACAATAACGAGGTGATTTTCTTTGCCTATATTGCTCTTGTTTCTATTTGTTAAATGCCTTTTTCATTTCCCCAGTATGTTAAAGTCATAGAATCAGTAACAGCCAAGGATTTGGAGGCATTCATTCCGCATTTGATATCTAGCCTCTGTTATGAATGCCTCTTCCATGGAAACATAAGCAAAGAGGTAACTGCAAGAAAGAGAAGAGAGAACACAGAGCTCTAATGTTTCTACAATGGCAGGAAGCATTTGGAATCAGAGATTTGCTTAAGTCCTGTGTGGGAGCAACACCGCTTCAAGCAGGTGAAGCGCCCATGCAAAGAGTAGTTGCACTACCAGAAAGAACCACCTATTGGCTCACTCGCCCTAATCAAAACCTCCTTGACATGAATACAGCTGTAGAGATCTATTACCAGGTACGGACTTCACCGTGTCAGAGATTTTCTCAAATTTCATTCAACCACATTCAGATAGGAAGAGATAACCCCAGGTATCAAACGTTATTGGAAGTGATCTGTCAACTCATCAAAGACCCTCTATACAACGTGTTGAGGACACAAGAACAATTAGGTATATGATGCCCACCAAATCTTTTTCTCCCAAAAACAATGGCTCTAAGGCCTTGTTTTTTCAGGATACATAGTGCACGGAGGCATGAGAATGGATTATGGTGTACTGGGACTGGTGCTCATCCTCCAATCCGAAAAAGATCCTCAGCTGCTGGATGAGAGAGCGGAGGCTTTCCTCTCCACATTCCCGGTAAGACAAATATGCGGAGGAGTTAAACTTTAACAAGGATCGTTCAATTTTTCAGACAATTTTGGAGTCCTTGTCAGCTGAAGAATTCCAGAATCACATAAACGCGCTCATCCTTGTAAAACAAGAAGCTCACAAAAGCCTCGAGCAAGAGAGCTGGCAACACTGGGAAGAGATCATCAATCATTCCTATCAATTTGGCCGCAGTACGTGATTCGTTTCAACAGAAAACATATTGATGGAATTAACTATTTCATCAACACAACAGAAGTTAAGCAGGTGGAAATCTTAAACCAAGTTGCAAAAGAGAGCGTCTTAGAGTTCTTCAATACGTATCTTGCACAAGAGGCGCCTAAGCGAAGGAAAATCGCTTCCCACATCTTCACAGAGGCCACTGCACCCAAGACCGGTGCCCAGAATATCTACCATACTCACCAACGTTTGGACGACTTCCACAAGTTCAAGGGATCGATGTATCTGTTTCCATGGCCAGCCTACACTGACGACATTGCGCAATAAGCCGGTCAAGCCGACCACAGGTACAACGAGCGGAGAGAGCTTAAAAGAGTGTTTTCCGTTTGGAGAGAAATTTTTTTAAGAGTGTTTGGTTTTTAAGTGAGAGAGGAGAGAAACAAAACTACGAAATAACATCTCGCATAGCCCATCAGTCCAAATGCAGACATGCCCGTTCGAGGGCAAGGGGTCGACTGTTTAAATAGGATGACGTCTTACTGCCCACCGCCGAGCCCATGCCGACACCGCCACAGCCAAGCGGTTCGCAGGCACGAAGGATGCCCAGAACTAAACTGGCTGCCGCCAACTGCGTACGTAGTCTCCTTAATTTTGTTTCTTTTCCTCTCAGCCTCAGGATATATGGATGCGTCGAAAGAGAATCTTCAGAAAAAAGCTGACGTTAAAATGAACAGAGGTAGGAGTGACAGTTGCCGAACCCTTCCCTTGTACTTGACCTTCCGCAGTAGTAACAATAAAAATGATTAGAATATTATGACATATTATTTAGAGTAAATTATCAGAGGATGGCGAAAAGACTACAGCCTGTGCACTCTGCAGCCGCCTTCTTCGATATGTTACGTAGCTTGCCACGCTGACTCCAACCACAATGGCCATAGGAGCAAAAGAACAGAAGGGATGATAACTGTCAAACAGATGATGAGCGTCACTGGAAGGCTGCTGCCAACATCCCCACTACTGCTAGTACCACTTGAGCCGCCACCGAACAGGACCGAAAGCTCCGGGTCATATTGCAAGCTGGGGCTGAAGTGAGGGAAGAAGATGGACACCCGCTGAACATGGTCCCCGATCTGCGCCGAAACGAGGTTGAGGTGGAGAGGATTGGTGGAGGAAGCTGCACAGTGGTGGTGCCATCCACGGTGGCCTGCCCAAATTTAGAGAGGTGCACCAGGAGTTGGGTTGTGGATGAGACCAGGATGTAGTTGTATGTAGCTGTTTGTGGGTTGTAGGGTGAAGAAGCATTGAGGATGAATCTTGTATTGGATGACACCTGCAAATCCGAAGCGCTTTGTTCGGCGTCAAAGCGGAGAATGTTGTTGGATGAATGGCCAAACCCCAAGTGAAAGGTCCCATTTGAGGGCGTTGGAGGAATGGTTCGCAATACCCGGACCCGTCCACATTGCTAATTGATCTGCGGAGATAACAGCTTTAATAGTGCGACTTACGAAGACTTTTTTTGGGACCCACGAGGGATAACCTATTTGTGAAACCGTTCAAAACCTCAAAAGCTGCGCTGATGTTGTGCCCGCCCCCTTTTCCATGGCAGAAGAAATTACTTGGAATCAGGCTGCAAGGGCGAGACAGAAACAACTAGAGCGCGATGGAGGAAGGAACAGAACTGCCTGCGCTGCCTGCTGTGCCAACGAAATCTCAGAAGGGCCATACTGATATCGCGGGTCCCACCAACGAATCAAACTGGGTTATTCCTGGAAAGGTGCTCGCAGGAGCATATCCGGGCGACAGGAAGGAGCCCTCGCACTCTGAAAAGATTGAGCTGATTGTTTCAACCGGTAAACCAAGACAATGAAATAAGCTTTTGTAACGCACAACCAATACTAGGGGTGACAGCGTTTGTGTGCTTACAATCGGAACGAGAGCTACAGAAATTCACCCCCTACAAAGAGATTGTGAGCGAGAAACTGAAGCAAAAGTGGCAAGGCCATAAGGAGGGGACTTTCATTCACCAACCCATTCCAGGCAGTGGTGTGATTGAAGATGAGAAGGTGATGGCATTAGTAGAATCCATTGTGCAACTGGTGCTCATTGGTGAGATTGTTTACATCCACTGCCATGGCGGCCACGGGCGCACTGGTACAATCGTGGGTTGCCTGTTGGGTAATTTCCTTTCTTTCCTTGTCCCTGTCTTATTTCCTCGCTACTTCCTCTCATACTCAGCACGATTGTACAAACTGTCGCCTGAAGAGGCATTGGCGTTCACAGCAGGATATCATCAATGCAGACGGAAACGGACAAAAGCTCAATCCCCACAAACTGCTGTCCAATTTGATCAAGTGCGACGGATAGCTCTCCTCTATAGCAAGAGCACTCAACCAGAACAACCCTAAATAGATAGATCTATCTACACTCCTTTTTTTCTTTCTCAATGAAACCTGGCGCTTTTCTTACCTGCTCTTGTCTCTTTTCACAAGACACCTTGTCCAATGCTCACAATGGTATCACAAAGAACTGTCCCCCACCTGCCACAACGACTTGAAGGAAGAGCATGTAAAAGCAGGGAGTTTATTACATTGTAAACAAAGTTTCTTCCTTCAAGTGGATCATATATCGATACTCCCTGTACCAGCAGCAAAGTTTTTACGTTTGAGGTACGTAGTAACAAGGCCAGCTGTTAAAATGCCTAAAAGGATGACGAAGGCAACGAGGGGAATGCCAACGCCCAAGCCAACAGAGAGCCCAATTATGAGGGAGAGACTTGTGCCGCCTCCACCGCTATCCGCTTGGCCTCCTAAGATCACTCCAAAGGAGGGGTCGTAGCCCACCCAGGTATCGAAGGAGGAGAAGACGAGCTGAAAGGAGACGCCATTGGACACCAGCGCTGCGGTCACGTTCACATCCTGCCTCACCGTCTGCACGGAGTCGTACACGGCAAAATTGAGTGCGGAGAAGGTGAGGGTCAGTTGGGAGGTCAACATTGTGAACTCCGTTTGACCCCCAACGTTGGTTTTGGAGAGGCTGAGGATTTGTTGTGGGGCGGTGGCCTGGAGAATCACTGCAAGAGAGTTGGAAGGAGAGCGGAAGGGCCAGAGGGCGACCTCGATGGTGGTCTTGATGAAGCCCTCTGATACCGAGATGGAAGAGGAACCGCCTAACGGGAGGACACTCCCATTGGTCAGGAAGAAGGAATGCTTGATGAGGATGACTTGGTTGTCGGGCCCAAGGGCATCATACTCGAACAGGAAAAACTCCGATTGGTTTTTGGTGGTGTAGGTCCAGTCGAGCTGCTGTTTGGTCAGCCGTGTCGCTTCAATAGGATTTCCCGTAGCCGAATCCAATTCCACGATCGATTCGAATTCGAGAGCACCGAAGAGGCTGAATTGGGTGGCTCCGTTGATTTTGGGGAAGAGCACCCCGGAGAGGGAGAGCGGGAACTGGGCAACCGTAGAATCGGATTCGAGCGTCAGGATGCAACCTTGCTCGGAGAAGGAGACAGTCCCGTCATTCTGAATGGAACTGAAAGAGGAACACACCACGGACTCGCCGCCATTGGCAATGCTGTCGGAGGAGAAGGTAAGGTTGGACCCGAACCTTACCAAGCTAGCGGTGAGAAAGACCGAATCCCCTCCTCCGCTGGCGGAGTTATTGAGGAACGCGCCGCCGTTGATGGTGACGACGCTCTTGTTCGCAAAGAGGGCACCGCCGAAATGCGCGAAGTTGTCCTTGAAGATGACGTTGTTGAGAGTAAGGTTGGAAGAGCGGACATAGAGAGCTCCACCTTCTCCGGTGTGTCCGTAAGGGCCGTATTCCGCATAACTCTGCACGCAATTCTGGATGGTGATGTTCGAGATGGTGATGACGCTCCTTCGAGTGTACATGAAGAAGCTCGCCGCACCGCAATCGAAGATCACCTCCCCTGATTTGCCCGGCCACTTCTCCATATCAATGACGGTGGTACCCAGACTCGTGAAGTTGGTGTTCCCTTGGCCAGAGTACACGCCGGGCATGAAGTAGATCCTGCCCCCTCCGCCACCTCCACCATGCGTACCGCTCCCACCTTCAAACCTGGCCCAATAGGCGAAGACCTGGCTGAGAGAGTTGAAAGGGAGGGAGACACTCCCATTGCAGACGGAGATATTGGGACAGCTGGCGCTGGCATCAACATACACGTCCAAGAAAGGAACGATCCTCGAGAGTGGGAGGGAGTTTAGAGGTGGGGCAGTGTTCGGAGGATACAGGATGAAGCAATCCTTTTTGCAGGAAAAGGGAACGCGATTCAAAGATTAGTTGCGGGCTTAAAAGCTAACAAGGAATGAACTCACCGGTTCGGCATACATATTGTTGCCCTGAAAGCCCCTGTTGCCAGAGAACGTCACACTGTCGTTGCTGGTTAGCCATACAATTCCGCCCACCGTGTAGTGGTATTCATAGTCACTCAAAAGAGCGATGGCACCTCCGTTGTAGGCAGCGTAGTTGTTGATGAAGCTGTTGCCTTCCTTGATGAGGAGGAAGGACCCGGCCACAGCGATTGCACCTCCGTTTGTTTCATCGTTGATGAAGTAATAAGGGAGCTCTGAGGCCGAGTTGTCTTCCCATACTGTGTTGGTGATGGACATCAGGCTGTCAAGATAAACGAAGGCTCCCCACGAGCACCTTCTGACAGTGATATCTTTCATTGCCAGATAAATACTATTCACCCCCAGCGCTGGACACAAAAAAAAAAAATATTTACCGTTAGGTAGGTGGAAGAAAGAAAGCAGAGTAGGGTACCTGTGCGATTTGCTCCTTCACAATCGAGGATGGTTGTACGATAACTCTGCCCAACGCTGTTTAATTAAGGATGTTACGCTGGGTACAAATACGCGGTAAAACGGGAAGCACCTACAGATTGAGTTTACCCCACTCGAAATTTGATATTCCCCCTGTGTTGCGGATGACATTCTCCGGCCCGGTGTAAACACCTGGCAGAAGGACGATGGAGCCTTCCGTCACCTTGGCAAGGGCAGTGAAGTTGTATGCTGCTAGGATAGTTGAATAAGGGCTGACTAAAGAGCCATCACAGGACGCCCCGCAAGTTGCATTTGGTTGCACAAAAACTGAATTTACAAAAAAAAAAAAGTCACACCGAAGGGAGAGGAGATAAAGTGTATGAGTACCTAGAGTCGAGGAGGCAAGGTGAAAAAATAATAACAGCAGGCTGTAAGTCCTCTCCATCTTTGTTTCAGTAGCGTCTTAACGGCAGTTAACGGAGGAGTTTATAATCTCAATGTTGGGTTGCCCGCTGGATATTTTCTCTAGAGAAACGCCATTTGAATACCAATTATCCTCCATCACTCAACCTTTTTGCTTGCTTTTTTGTGGGCAAGCGGGACTGAATGCATTCAAACAAGTTCTTTTTGCGATGGTTTTTAGTCGAACGTGTTAATTAATCAACTTTAAGGAAACCTTTCCCGACCCAAATTGAACACATTTTCAACAAGATTGTGTTCCGCACCCAAAATTGTAGCAACCACTGTCCGCCAGAGCGTCTTTTTGATTTTGCCAGGCCTGGTGGTGATTCATCGGCGGAGGAGACTGTCCTGTTTACGTATCCCTACTATCGAGCTAAAGATACTCGGTAACTCCTACGGCATACTTGTCCTTCCTCCTTTCCCCAGCCTCTTCATCTTCATCCATTTCCCATCCTACTCCTCTCGTCCCTTCCTTGACTCCCGCTCTTCCCGGAATAGGTGTCTAACTCTATTAATCGAGATCCGTTCGGGACACGATCGTATCGTATGCCAGGAATGGCGTTGACCTGGCGAAGGAGGCATAGAGCGCGTACGGCAACTGAGCACTGCTGGAGTGCTGCTCAGCTAGTGCTATGTCGTGGTTGTGTTGAAAATTTTCGAAAGAAGAGAAAGTACTGAAATTATGCCTTTGTTTGCGGACTTGCTTGTTTCTGTAACATGGAGGGGAAGAAAGACATCGATGCGCAATCAAGTTGTTCCTTTTCTTTTCACCCCACACCTTTCCTCTCACTCTCCCCCTTTATATAGAAGCACAAGAGGAAGGACTGTTGTTAGGCCTGCCACCCGAAATTCTTTTCGAAGTCCTTCTGTTCTGCAACCCAAATGACGTTCACACACTCTCCTTCTGCTGCCACACCTTGAACAACTTTACTCGCAACGAGGCGCTGTGGTGCAGCCTCTTTCATCGTCATTATGCATGGAGGTACGAAGGAAGCGGGGCAGCAACTACATGGCCGCATGAGGATGACCTTATAAATGCACAGACCTGGCCTGCCGTCGCTTTGGAAGTATGTGGGGTACAACAAGAAGAAGAAGACGCTCCTCCGTGTCTACCCCTCAACAGGAAAGAATATGGCCATTCCATGACTCTCCAAGTGGCCTTCCTGCTCTCGCTTGGGGTGGGATGGAAGTGGATATGCATCGCGCATCAGCTACGCATCGCCTCCTCTGCACCTCGGCCCTCGAAGATCCGAGCCCCTGCTTCCCTCCTCTCAGCGTCCAAGTATAATTTTGAACCAGGTCTTGAGTCGATGGTTTATGTGGGCCAGAGGAAGGGCGGGAAACGTCATGGGATTGGAGTACAGCTCTACTTGACCAAGGATGGGAAGCTTGACGCATGGGCGGGAGGGAGGTGGCATGAGGACAGTCTTAGGTTTTGTATGGAATCCACCGCAGACAGGGTGGTGATCAATTATTTGGACGAGGACAGCAACCCGAAGGGGTTAGCTTTCATTCATATCAGGGATGCAGGAAGCAGCCACTGGGGAAGAGTCGACAACAAATTCCATCTTCTCCCCCGTGCCGAAGTGGATCCCCGAATGAATATACAACAAGTCTTTAATCAAGGGGTTGATGTACCTTGGGTGGAGGACCTGCGATCTGCGTATTTCGATGGCACGTTTGCCTGCGATGATGAAGGCAAGAGACACGGTTCGGCAGTTATCCAGTTCCGCAACGGAGACGTCGCTCTGCAAAGGTGGCGAGATGACGGTCTGGTGGGCCTAGATGAATTCATATGCGCTCCCACGTGCCCGTCGGCAAAGTTTGCAGGACGCCACCTGGGAAAGGGACTCTCGTGGACAATCTCGTGGTTCCCCCTTACCGCGGGTTGGTCGGATAATGCCTATTGGCCCGAAGGAAATTCTGAGGATGTCAGAGTGTTCTGGGAGTACGTGGCTGAGGGTTTCATTGGATGGAGGGAGGAGGCTCGCCAACACGGGCTGAAGGAACTAGCTAAACGACAAGCTGGGAATTGATCATTCACAACTCGTGATATTAACTGCAGCGTGCAACTTTTTTTTATTAAATACCTAAAAATACAAGCCTTCACTGCAGTGCATCTACGTGATTCTCCTCCCATCGATTGAATCGGACAGCTGAGCCATAGGCGGCTTGTAAAGCTCTCCGCCAACCCCCATACTGCCTTTTGATTGCTGATCCTCCCTGTTTTTGTAAAACTACGTATTTAGCTCGATAGAGATATGCGGCCGGTGAAAACTACCTTCTTTGCCCTCAAATCCTGGAGAGCGATGGCATACCAGTTATCAGCGACCAAGGGATCAAAACCCTTTTCCTCTGCAAACCTATCGAAGAACTTTCGACAGTTTTCCTGATTCGTCCACGGGCTTATCCGACCCGCCACTAAAGTGCGATTAGTATGTCAAGATAGACATCATGAAGATCTTTTACCCTGAAAGCAAAATGCTTCTGCGAGGGCTTTTCGTAACGATCCATTATACAGGTCTAATAAGGCCCTTCCCTAAAATTTACAATTTAAATACAGATAAAAACATTGAATGAGTAGAGAGAAAAGGATATAAACATACTTTGAAAGCTCGGATCTCTGCTCTAGATATTGATCGCCATTTTATAGGATCCAAAGGGTCAAAGCCTCGTTGGTTCGCAAACTTTTCAAAGAATTGTCTCCTGTTATTTGGATTCGCCCAATAGTTCTTGGGCTTTTTGTCGATTGCGAGAGCTGAAGCAGGAATAAGGGATAAGGCTGGCATGTATCTAATATGTTATCCTTACCAGCAAATGCTACCTCAGGAAATGAGGCCTTCAACGTCTTGAGTAAAGAGTGATTGTATTCATTCAGGATTCCTCCTCCCTGCGAAAAAATATTAAGGGACTACCAAATATCGAAGACACCTACCTTATGTTCTATGATTTGTTGGTTGGTGACTTTTGTCCAATTATTCGGCTGTAGAGGATCGAATCCCTGGGATTTGGCGAAATCTAGCAGAAATTGCCTGCGATTATAACTGTCATTCCAATAGCCTTTGGGCAGTTTCTTCTCAGCTGACCGTCGCACCGCTTTTACTAAAGATAAAACCTCAGTGCGAGAACGAGTAGAATAAGCCACTCTACCAGTTGGCACCCTCTTATGTTCTTTCCAATTCTTCACAACATCGTCCCAGGTAATATCTGTGCGCACTCTGTACAGCAGGGGTAACTTGGGTTTCTTGCTCGCAAACAAGAAACCCCTGTGTTTGAACGTAACAATATCTCCGACCTTGGGTTCCCATTTCTTCGCAAACCCGACCGTTCCTGCAGGGGCTTTAAATTTGACCTGATTTGGTCTACATAATATGGGATTAGATAGATCTGCAATTCATATAAAAAGCTCAAAATGAAATACTCACAATTCACATTCCCACTCATAGAGTCCTGCAGAGCCAACTATGCGAGCCTCCGCATCCCTATATTTCTATATCGGTAGTGATTAATATTATGAATTTTTAAAAAAGGGTAAATAACGTACCTTATGTTTTAAGAATCCCCCAGACCGCCCACCGCGGGTCCGATCAGCTGGATTCCGTACAATGATCCCCTCTCCCCCGCTGTCAATCAATTCCTGAAAATAAGCCTCCAAATGCGACATATCTTTACACTCCTGGATCGGTGCCACCTCAAGAAAGGCCGGACTTGCCTTCTCGCCCTCAAAATACTTTGCTGTGAAAATAGAAGCATTTACAAAAGGAACTAGATATCACAAGGTTATAAAAATACATACTTAATCGTTCATATCTCTCCCGATAGGAGTCTTCATTGTTGGGGATATCGAAGACCATATACTTGAATACATCCCACTGTACCTCCAAAGGTGAGACGCGATTGGATATTTTCATTGCTTCCTGAAAATTATCGCGGCCGAACCTATTTCAATCATCAACCTCCAGATATGCTAATCGGTTAGGTACCATATTTCTCCATCAAGAAATAGATCAGTGGGCATGGCATCGATAATCCTGTCGGGAATAGTAAATGCGCGCCCGAACCGTGAGTAAAACTGCTTTTTCTCTGGGTTCCAAAAGGCTCGCACGCCATCGTATTTTTCAAACATCCACCTTTTTTGTAAAAACGCATTAGCAGGGGGTTTGATAAGATGCTTTTTGGTACCATCCTGCCGGATTCAAGTGGGTCGCGGTAAGAAAGGCGGCGGTAAGAGGCTCTCCGACGCCCTCTACGTTCGGGGCTCGAGATAGGCTGCCTAGCTCTTGAGGAGGAATCACAGATGATATCGGGATGCCTCGTTGCCCGGCCACTGTAAGAAGATCGGGGCGTACCGCTTGAATAGTAGCAGCCAGACTAAAGACACAACGAAGGATCTTAACTCAATTGATAGACATGCTAACAAATATAGTACATACCTGTCCAAGGTTCCATCCCACCAGAAGGGAACTACTATGAGGGTCATGCCATTCTCTCTGGCTCGGTCAACTTTCATTCTGTCTCTTTCTTGATAGATGTGCAATGGCTGATATGCATTTTGCTCTCCAAAATAGTGATGCCGCTCCTATACGATGGAGGTTAGCCGTGATGGCCAGCGCGAGCTGACAAACCTGATATTCAAATCCTAATCGCAGCGAAGGGTAGTAAATATCTATTTCCGAGTATTCCTTTGTCTCGGAATTTTCTAGGCCAACCTCTTTTCGCGCGTTTACGCGAGACTCCACCCCCTTTTATTAGAAAGTAGCGTCAGTACCTAAGCTTAACCGAGAGAGAGAGAGAGGAGGTAAACGCTATAGGCATTTTACCTCAAAGAGGCTTGCAAGAGCACTCTCCAGCCGCCTCTGCGATGCGTATTTGCCACGTAATAAATACAACTTATCCCATTTATGATGTGGATAGCGTTCCGCCAGCAGTTCAGCAAGCTGTACCCGGGTCAAGGTGCGAGGAAAGCCCATCTCTTGTAGGTCCGACAGATTCACGCTGTACCAGTCCTCCGGCTTTAGGCGCATTTAAGTTGTAATACACATAAATATGCAGAGACAGAGATTATACCTGTTTCATATCGAACTTGAGTTCAGCTTGCTCGAGTAGGGCAAGCAGATTTGCTTTGTCCTTCCAATAACCAGCAGGAGCCTTCTGCTTTGATTCGAATTTTTGTTTAATCCATTCGCACTCAGGATGGAGATCCGCTAGGAGCGCTATCAGAGACGGATAGTACCTAAACAACATGCCACCCCCCACCCGGTGCACATCTTTTCTCGTAAAGCGGTACCAATCAGCTTGCTATATTTTACAAAATTAGATGCATTTTGTCGCCTTATCGCTTGGTTTCTTCTTACCTCCGTCACGCCTAGCCTAGAGGCGACCGCCTGCAGCAATTGTTGCCTCTTTGCACGATCCTCGTATGATAATTCCTCTTTTGCCCGCTTTACACGCAAGACTTTGCGTTTCGGTAATGCGAAGCCGGCAGGCGAAGAATAACATCGCTTCCAGGGAAGGTGACTGTATTTGCATCCCACTCCCTTGACCCCACAAGACACCTGACGCAAGGTGCTGTGCTGCATTGGGAGGAGGTTCGCACGCGTTGCGTTTGCTGGCGGGCTTTCTAGGAAACGCGCCACGAGAAAGGAGGATGTGCAGCAAAGCCGACAGAGGCACCCTACGTTCTCTGGCATCCTGGCACAGAGTTCCTCACCACACAAGATGCATACCTGTACCAACTCATTCTTGGGAATACAGATCTTACTCCATACGTAATAATTTTTACATTTTCATCTCGTATAATCTAAATCTGCCATCCATTTCAGAAAAGGTCACGCGAGGCCATTGGGAGAAGTTAGAACATCAGCGCCAATTCTTTGAGGACTTAGCGCAGGAACTTGAAATCACGAATGTATTAACAACCTCACACAGCTGTCGTGTCGAAAAACGGCTTAACACCTTTTCAGCACAACGACTGGTACAACGTTAGCAGAAAGGAAGTGGCGGAGAGGGGAGGCTACGGAGTCCTTCATCACTACCCTTCCTTCGGAGCTGCGCTTCAGGCGGTATATCCTGAGTATCCATGGGATCTCTCGCGCTTCCGCCATGCGCCAGTCAATCCTCCTCACTTTTGGAAGGATGAAGAAAACCTCGCCACCGCTCTCCACAATGCCGAACAAAAACTTGGAATCACGCAGGTTCCTTAAACCGCTTTCAACCGATAGCTATATTCGCTAATTTCACTCCCCCCCCCTTTTTTTTTTCTCTCGCCCTTCAAAGCCTGAAGACTGGCATTGGGTGTCCCTGACTGATCTAAAGGAGCTGGGGTTTCCCTCGACATTCACTAAGACAAAATTACTCAACTTGTTGCAAGTAAAATATCCAAGCAT
>Ga0209935_1003009_pt1 | contig 18568 bp, 28 predicted proteins | sample ThiBio_1000_plan_2_FD_183958 | JGI IMG/M metagenome (GOLD analysis project Ga0209935, IMG submission 183958) | Wastewater bioreactor microbial communities from Cape Town, South Africa - Thiocy_cont_1000_plan (SPAdes) | ecosystem: Engineered > Bioreactor > Thiocyanate-remediating >... | reverse complement strand
CGACCTGACCGACATCTCTCAGGTCTCCACCTTCGACATTCCCATCACTGCTGGCAACCAAGGCAGCCCTTTGACTTTCGGAGCCAACCACCTGGCTGCTATGCCTCTGCACTCTGAGGGCTTCGCCTTTTATGATGTTTCTGATCTGGTATTTTTATTGGCTCATATTTCCGCCCAAACAGCCTAATCTCATCTCATTCTTTCTATTTCCTTATTTAGGATCATCCTGCGCTGCTGTTGCATCAACAAGTCTATCCTGGCCCACCCTCTGGAGACTACACCTATGGCATTGCTGCTATCGGCTATAGACCTAGCACTGGCTTATGGTATATTGCGGTAATCACACCCACCTCCACCCCCCAACTCACGCTTGCTCTCAATACTGATGTTGTGTTATTTTTTTCCTGGTAAAGGACACAACCACCTTGTATGGATACAGCTTCAATGCGCTGTCGGTTCCACCTCCCACCCCAACACCATGCCCCACGTCGCCTCCCACCCCAACACCTTGCCCATCTCCCTCCCCGTCTACGTGCCCATCTCCCTCCCCTTGCCATGAAGGACACCTTCCCAGAAACGAGCTCAACTTCGTTTTCTCTGGCATGATTCCCGCCTAATAAACTACAGGATGCTGCCACTTTTGTTGTATTCTTTCACTTCTGATTTGAGTGTGTGTTGTTTCTTATTCTTTCATTATCCTTATTTGTTTAGTGCCCTCAGAGCACCTCTGACTCTTTTTAATGCTCACACAGCGAGAAAGGTCGTTCGAAGAGGGCCTCGTTGTTTTTGCCGATGAAGAACTTGCGTTCCTTCATCAGGGCCTCGCGGTGCTGCTTGGCTTCCTCGAGGCTCATCGGCCAATCCACGTAGTGCACCACATGACTGATCAGCTCTGGAGGCAGCACCGCCGCCCCCTCGGTCTTGAGAACGTGATTGGCCAGAAAATCGGCATACCATTCGCGCTGCTGAGGTGGCACGTTTGCTGTCGACACAATTCGGTGCAAAGGATCGATGAGGAAGAAGACAAGGATCTTCCTGTGGCCGGGTTTGGTAGGATCGACCAATCGGAATGGTGCCACCTGGTGTTGCAGCGTGTTGGGGAACGCGATGCAGCGACCTCCTTGAGTAACCACTGCTCCTAGGTACTGATTGAGGGCACCCTCATTCTCGAGTCCGAAGATGGCTCGGACCCCATTGTCGTCGCTCTGCTCATAATCGGGCTCACAGACAGCCTGTCTGAACCGCAACAGGGACTCCGTGATGTTGTCGTCGCTGACGTCATAGTAGAAGATACCCGATGCAACGATGTTCTCGTTCTCCATGCCCTCAACATGCCACACACCACCGGAGTACTCGGGCTTCTCCGGGGTCAACACGATGTTGGCCAACTTCACGATCACTTGAAGATCGCGACCTTTGAGGTCGACGATGTTGGTGGGGAGTGGGGGTGGGTTATAGGTGGGGATGGGCGGTGGGGTTGGTTGACGGTTTTCCCACCAAGCTTCTCGCTCGTCGTGATCCTCAGGCTCGTCGGTGTACCAGTTGTAAGGATCCACTTTGATGCGGTCGGGGCGGACATTGAGTAGATCTGTGAGAACCTTGTTGAACATGGGGACAAAGTGCTCAAAGATCTTCGCGATGGTCGGATAGAGTGCTCGATGAGCGATCGGATGAAGATTGTTGATGTAGGACCTACACATAATAAAAGAATAATGAACAGGAATAATCCAAAACATAAGATGAGCGAGATTTTAAAAAGATTAAAAAAACCTAACCTGATGACTACGTGGCCTTCCTCATCTACAGCAAATTCCGAAGGGAGCCATTGATACATTTTAGATGTGCCATAATCATCCGAAATCGGAGCCCAACGGTTGGGTTTGCCAACGGGTACATTGGGAGGCGGGGGCACTTCAGAGGTGATTTCCCCACCGCCGATGAATTTGTACCAGGGACGCGCTTCTCCATCCGTCTGGCGGGTAGTGCCAAAGACATAAGGAAATAGAGATGGATGTACCAAATCCAACACCTATAATATAAAGGAATATCTTTAAGGTCGAGAAACGACTGTGAGGGAAAAACATTTACCTGCTCATTCGAACCGGGGTGCCAATCCTTGAGGTGGTCGGGAATATTTTCTAGTTTGGCTACCCCTTCGTTTAAGGAATCGACAAGCTCTTGAGGAATCAGGTTATCTGCTTGCCACACCCCATCAATGCTGGCTGCTTGTATTTTCCCTTCCCTCATCGAATCGTAACGTTCTAATTCGGCGAGAACGTACTCGAATGCATCTTTGGTAGCGCCTTGGCTCACGGCCTCCTCCCTCCACTTTGAGGTGATGGTTGAATCTTTGCGCTTCTCCCACCAGTCAGGTTTGTTCCTGATGGTTCCACTGAGCATCATCATTTCAATCTCCACCAAAGTAAGCGGTTTGCGAGCGCCATATTCGTAATCTCCCACAACAAACGGATTAGGGAACGGATCTAATTCAGGGAGATCCTTTGGACCCATTCTTGCTCTCTTCTTTGCCCTTTCAGAGTCCATAATGCGCGAGGTTGAGAAGACTTCTTGTTGCGTCCGTCAAAACAAGCGGCCAAGAAATGATTGCAAAAATTTAAGAGGAAAATTTTTGGGGGGAAAGTGGATTGGTCGCAGCATTATTACGAGGAAAGGTCGAAATCATTCTCGGTTTTTGGGTACTACCTCTTTTGTCTCGCGAGACAACTGTAGCAACTGAGCTTCTTTACAACTGTTGCTTTTCATGTCTTGTTGTCTATGAGGAATCGCGTGGCACCACTCCTCCTTGGACAGCCAAGGCCACCGCGAGGTTGAAAGAAGGATGGCTCCGATCCAAGCGCTTATCCCTCGCTCCGGCGCTGCCACCACTTCCTTCACAGGATCTTCCATTCGTTGAATTCTTCGTCCCACCTCCTCCACCTTCATCAAAGGATAGGAATTAGAAATTGTTGGAGAAGAGTGTTGTTGGGGGGGGGGGAAAGGAAATACAACCAACTCAATAGGCAATCGTTGAACTAGAGTGGGATAGCGTGCTGCTCTTGTTGGGTCTGCGAGTTCTTTCCACCTCGTGTTGCCTGGATTTCGGTAGGTTGAGATGCGCTCCCTTAAGACCTGAAAAAAAAAAATATTTTGTGGGTGAGTTTTCCTAGGGCCCGAAGAGGAATTCTTACCTTAGACAAATAATTTGGGAGGCCAGGACAGAGTGTTGTTGCGCCTGCGAGAACAGTTTCGTTCCATAGAGAGTTTCTGAAGTCCATCGGACAGGAAAGTATGGAATCCATGATGAGACCAGGCAAGCCGGGGTGGGTTTCCTTTTCTATTTCGAGGGGAGGCAACCAGGGCTCAAATAGATACCGCATACAACTGAATCTCTCATGATTCAATGTAATTACCTGTTTTGTGGGTGTTGTGCATGAGTGTATTTCTATGTGAACCTCTGATGAGTGTGTGGGGTGGTTACACCTACCTCTCCATCAGGTAAAATGTAGTTCTTCTCATGTGCACTGATTGTCTCGCATTCTCGCTGTTGAGCCTCAAAATCCAATAATGGGACCTCGCATAGGGCATGCTTGATATCGGGTATGCATGCGGGGCTGGATAGGGTCACCCCTCGACCCAAAAGCAACCGCTTGAGCTGCTCGTCTATATCTTGTCCCCCAAAGTCCCATCTAGATGTCTCATGATTTGTTTTTTTGGGTTCGCAAGGTAAAAAGGGGGGGAGGGTTAGTTTAGATTCTGATTGGTGTAAAACGCAGGGATAGTATACCTCCTAATACCCTCCTTTATGATACAATTCCAAAAATAAGGTACAACCTCAGTGACTCCTGCCCCAACTGTAACCTTTTTTTGTTTTTGTTGAGTCTGGTAGCGAAGGCGAGTATTGAGGAGATACATACCACAGCGCCTGTGAGTCGACCGCTAGCCATGAGGGAAGCATGGCTCTGCAAAGACAGATAGCTAAAATCGGCCCCAAACTTCTCGAAGGAGATCTGCATTACGTTCTCGTAATGCGAGATCGGATTAAGCACGGGTTCGGTGTGCATGAGGTACACGTTGTTGTATCCCAATTTCAACCTCGCCAAAGCGTATTCGTGTAGTTCCTCCCATCTTCCCCATGCTCGACTCTTCCGTGTTTGATCGGCCACTCCAACCCCAGCAATCCTCGGAACTGCTGCGCTTCTGGGCATCTGAGATCAGAGTTAGACAACCGAAGAGGGAGGTAGCGTTACGAAGGGAAGTTTAGATATTAGCGAAAGCGATTAGTATTAGAGGATTAATCAAGACCTTTTCGGGGGGCATCGAGCGGCATGCAATTCTTCATGTAGGATCTAGGAGCGCCTGATACAGCATCAAAACAAATTGTAGGATTATCCGTGTTCAACCCTGCACGCAGCGAGCCGCTACCAACATCGAAGGCCACCAACTGTTCATCCATCCCGTTCTCTTCCCTTCGCCTTCGTGCTGGCGTGCCTATCCACTCTTCCAAGAAAGCTCACTTGATGAAGATCACCGTGCTGTGCCCTCAACACCGCTGGCGATTCACCCTCGCCGAGTCGGCGACGGTCAGGGATCTAAAGAACATGGTTTCTTATTACCAAGTTTACTCTCAATTCTTACCTCCGCTAAGATCTTTATGGCTGAAAACATCCCAGAAGAAAATCAAAAGCTAATATGTCCATCTGGGTTGATGTACGATGATCACCTTCTTCGTCAATACGACTGGGAGATTTTCCAGGGCCTTGACTGCTACTTCGTACATCTCGAAGTAATCAACCTCTTGCCGATGATGAAATCCACGAGCGCGGCAATTCCTTGGGGCTCTGTTCTTCCATTCGACTTCACTTTCTCCTCCACTTCCAACTTTCTCGCCAAAATACCGGTATCTCCTTTGCTCTTGATAGGCTGCACTCCCTTCCAGTTCCCTCTGGCCGTTTCCCGCATCACAAGAGAAATCAATCAGGTTTGTGATCTCAAATCTTATCGCTACAATCTCATCAAGCGCGCGTTTTTGAAATAGCTAAAGAAAGACAGTCGGTTCTCGATTCCTCTAGCATTCGACGAGAAGATCCCTCAGCATGTTATTATACAGATTAATCTGCCACCTCCGAGCCCCTACCGAGGGATCAACATATGGATACACGCAGAGTTCCCTCACGACTTCCCGCAGAGCCCCTTCGCCCTCAAGATGCTCACCCCGATCTATCACCCTCTCATCCTCTCTCGCAGAGTTCAAATCTATCCCACCATAGAGGACTCCTTCGCGGCTGATGAAGGCACGGTGTGTATATACCTCTACAAGAAGCAGAAATTCTACTACCCGTCACTCTCGTGGGATCCTATGATGAGCCTACTTGAAGTCTTTGATGCGATCTATACTCAACTACTCTATCCAACTGAAACGTTCAAGGCCACCTTAGGCAAAACTCATTCCAACTCTTCTATAAACATGCCAATAGTGGTATGGCGAGTAAATAGGTAAATAGTCTTTTCTCTCTTCTCTCTCTCTCTCTCTCTTTTGTTCTCTCTCTCTTCTCTCTCATGTTCACACAACACAAACAACAGTGCTGCGGAGGAGAAGAAGGCATGGGCACTCGGCCGAATAGTAGCTTGCCGCGAGTGGCACCCAAATGCTCACTTTGTCTGCGACCCAACCTTCAAGCAGCAAGTGTTTCAGCTGCTTCTAGTTCTTCACAGGGTGATGCCTCAATGCCCAGCCGAGCTTCTTCACCTCATCATCGCCCACCTATTCAGACTCTATCCTGCCCCTCCTCTTCTCTAAAACATTAAAAGCATTTATTGTTACATTATTGTAAAAACAAAACGAACGAGTCAACGATAATCAAAAAGCCTTCTAAGAAGCTCCACTTGGTTATGCTTCATGGCACGTTTCAGCACCTTCTTGCGCTTCCATGATACTCCCATATCCTTCAGCCACTTCAACATCTCAATGTGCCCAGCTGCGGCCGCATGGCTACAGACGGAATTGTTGAAGGTTCCTATGCCCTGTAGATAGCACCACTGCACAATGTGCAAATGACCGCCTTCGATAGCATCAGCCAGAATGTCCTCGGGTTCGCTGGTACTGTACTACAGCGAGGTGGCCTCCTGCGGCAGCAGAAGAACAAATGTACTCGTCGTCCCAATTGCTGGTCTCCTTGCCCCACTTCAACAGGTCGAGGTAGCCCGTCTTGGCGATGGCATCCCACACCCTTCCCTCATACAGAAATCCTTTCTCTATGACCCATTTCGTTGATCTTCACGCATACCTGGTTTAAATCGTTCGACAATGACCACTTGAGTTCCGGTGTAACGAGATCCTTCCACAGCTTGCACACGTGCATGCACACCCGCATGATCTTCGAGGGTCATTCGCAACCACATCTCGCCAGATAGGCAACAAAATCTCGACTGGTTCCCGGGCGTTTATGCCTTGGTGCGGCTGATCCTCTTCAACTGACGCTTCGATTCGCCGCTTCTTGGAACTGTATGAAGAATCTGAGTCCAAACCCTGTTCGCCTCTTCATTTATTCTCGTTGCTTCCTCTTGGCTCCTGCTTCATCTTGATCGATGGAATGATTTGAATTCGTCAGGAAAGATGGAATTGAATGGCGAATGATTGGCTTTATGGTCCCAATGAACTTCAAACTTATGCCCTCCCATAGCCCCGCTTAACCACTCATTTGTGCTGCGTCCATCACCTCTAGAGATAGTAACCAGTTAGTTTGCGATATTTTCTTGCGGCGCGAAAGCGTTACTTCGAAAATATATTTTATTTCTTACCTCGAATTCTTACAGGATTCGATGCTGCCACACAGAACAAACGCTTTTACCTACTTCAAGACAGCGAAGTGCAAGCCCTGCCCCCCAAGCAGTGGCAATGATGTTGTTCTCAACCATTGCGGCCTACCAGGACTGTTCCTTCGTTCACCGAAAACGTTGGGGGAAGAAGAAGCGAAAAAAAGTTTGTTGTGTGCGGAACTATCGAAAGAAACATGGGCGGTCCTGGTCTCATTGATGGCGAGTATGTGGATGCTACAGACAACTTTCTTCCTTGCCGCTTTGTAATCGATGGTGTTGAATTCTATTCATCCGAAAATTATTTCCAATGGTAGTGCGCATGCTTTCTTTTCGTGGTTTCTAACATTCCCTCAAGTGTCAAGTGTACAGATAAAGAAGAGTTCGAACGAGTGCGTCAATCTGGTTGTGGTGCAGATGTTTGGATGGCAGGAAGCCGAGTTAAATTGAGGCCTGATTGGGAGATCGTGAAAGTGCGCAAGATGTACGACGGAAACAAAGCAAAATACGAACAGAACGAAAATCTGCGCAAACAGCTGCTCGCCACCAAAGGTAATGTTACCTTCCATGGATCTACTTCGTTCTGGTGCAAGTGGAATGCCCACATCACCGAACTGATTCGAGAGGAATTGCGAGGAGAGGACGGAGACAAAGAAAAGATTGACTACATCTGGAATCAGATAAACGAATACGAGAAGGACCAAGGAAAGAAAGATTGATTGTATGTTGGTTGATCGATTGTAATCACTCTTTATAAATAATATTTATGATTATCAAAAGTACAAGCCCTTACTGGAGGGGAACGGCGAGAGTGGCAGCAGCGGCAGTAATCGCCTGCGAGATCAAGGTGATCTGCACGAAGTTAAGCATCTCGGGCAAGTCATTGGATCGGTGGTAGTAGGGATAGTCCGTGTAGAGCCCAGTGTTCTCAGCGTATCTTCACAGAAAGGAAAAGTGGGTGAGCGAGAGGTATTGGGGGGGGGAGAGGGTGGTTGTTGTGTACCCAACAGCAGGGAAGCCATTTTCAAAGAAGGACTGGTGATCAGAGCAGCAGGCCGAGGTGGGTCCAATGCCGATGCTAGGCACATAGGTGCGGGTGATTCCATTCACCAAATCGTTCAATGGCTTGGAGATGAAGCGATCGCTCATTCCGACAGTGATATTGGTCCTCGGCAGTGTCCAGCCTGGATGGAAGGTTGAGAATAAGCCAGATATAAAAAAACGGATGAATAAGAAACCATACCAAGCATGTCTCCGTTCAGCACAGCGATAATGTTTTCTCCATCCTGCTTCATCTTAGACGCATAGGCACGGGAGCCATAGAGACCTTGTTCCTCACCTGACCACAAGCAAAAGCGCACAGTGTACTTGAACCTGCAAAGAGAGGGGATTAGAATATAACAGATGAAAAAATTGTATGCGAGAGTGTCCATACTTGACATCACTCTGAGAGAGTACACGGGCAATCTCAAGCACATTGGAGGAGCCACTGCCGTTATCATCGGCACCAGGTGCACGCAGATCGGGGTTCTTGTGGGGGATGGTGTGTTAGCGCGGGGTATGAGAGTGGGGGAGGAATGCACACAAATGTAGTAGTACGGCAATCATAGTGTGCGCTTACTACAATGATTGTGCTAGGGTCTTCAGCGCCTTTCAAATCCCCGATAACGTTCGAGGAGTATCCAGCTCGGAAAGGGAAGGTAGACACCTCGAGACCTGAAGGAATAGGGTAAATACCCAATGCTCTTGCGCAATAAAACGCATATCTTACCAAGACCAGCGAACTGCTGCTCGAGCCATTGTTGCGCCTGCAGAACTGTTACAAGTAGAGGAATGAGTCATGAGTATCAATATAATACACGTACTTGTTGGCGAGGTAGAAAGGCGGGTGAAGAAGGAGCTCAGCTTCTCTACATTCCCACGCAGCTCAGTTTGCGAAATCTTTTCAACCAGCTTTGCGATGACTTCATCGGGCTCTGCAGCAAGAGCCGGATAAGCAGCTGAGTAGTCCCTCAAAGGAACCTGTGAAAAATGAATAAGTGATTACAGATTAGAAAGGAGGGAACCTACCTGCGGCGTAGTTGGTACGGAGATAAACGAAGCAGACAAATGCGAGAGGCTGCCGATATCGCCCTGGATGACAAGAGAAGTTTTGCCCGATACATCTAATACAACAATTAAACATCTAACTAAAGTACCGTAGCGTGCCTTGGTACTGATAGAGGATCGGGAGCTGCTTGGCCACAGCAGCAGTGCGCACTTCCTCAACGAGGCCGACGTATTTTGCGTGGCATTCTACAACCCTGGAGAAAAAGAATTAGTACAAGTCGCTCGAGCGAATAATTCCCCACCAAACTTCCTTGGACCCATCGTGCGTAGCTAGAATGCGTGTCCCTTCCGAACGCGCAGCGGCAAACTGCCTCGCGCGAGCCAGATCAGAACGTCCACCTACCAGCAAGCCAAAATCGCCAAACCTTTGAAAGATAATCATTATTCATGAGTTCTAAAAACACAAGCTATTTACCTTCCCCTGAAATCGAATGACTGACAAGCCTGCTGATCCCAATCATCAGCCGCTAGTTGGGGATCGACCTCAAGCACAATTAAATTGGCATGACGCGGGCCTCGTAAAGGAGACCTTGCAGCAACACCACAGATGCACAAAAGCACCAGAAAGCAGGAAGATACCGAAACTGCCGCCATGCTGCTTCCCTCAACACACAAAAAGACGAACAATAATTTTGGCAGGCAATTTATGTGTATTTGCCGCCGGCAGAAAAGTCGTGCCACTTTTTCTGTTCGTCCAACGCTCTCAGGCAATCTTACACCCTCACATCTGTTCTTTTAAGAAGGCAAACACCGACTCCATAGCGCTGGCTGTGGTGTGTTCGTGGTCTCCATGTCCCGCACTCACGCACTCACACCCGTCCTTCCATCCTAAATCCGTATCCAGGGGCTTATCAGACACCACCCAATTTCTTGCTCGCTCCTTCAAAAAGTCTTGGATATCCTCAGGGGTGTTGTCATCTACGGTGTGCACGGAATCCGTCATGGCAACACACCTCACCCGCTCCAACACATCAGACTTGCTCATCCTGTCGGAGAGTAATGATATCGCATGCACTCCCCCGAACGAGTGTGCTACGATCCCAACGCGCTGTTTAATTGCCTCTGTCCTGTCAGCCCCTCGTTCACCCTCTGCCGAACCTCTTCCGCGCCCTCTCCCTCTCCCCCGCCCTCTCCCTCTCCCTCCTCTGCCGCGCCCTCGTCCTCTACCTCGGAGGGGTGCTGTGTTGTTTGCCGCTTTGTACATCGGTAGGTTATCCAATACGTTATCCCAAACGTACAAGATGTGTTGAAAGCCGTTGCCATTTGACGGGATCGGTACTTTTTCTTCTTCTTCTCCTTCTTCCCTGTCTGTGCTTCCTCTTTTGCGTTTGGTCCCTTGCTGCTTCGTAGTAGCCGCGGATGTGGTTCCAAGTACATGATTGAAATTCGGGTTGAGGATTACAACCCCGTAGCCTTCCTCTTTAGCTGTAAAAGGGATAATGGGTGAGGCAACGATATAAAGGAACACAAGCAGCCAACCTACCCTTTTTGAGGTAGGGCAGCATAGATCCTGTTTGAAGGCTATCAAACATACAAAGCTTTCGCGCCCATTGCCCAGCTCTGTAAGAATTACGTTAATAATCTTCCAAACAGTAAATAGGCCGTACCTCGCAGGACCCATTCCACAAATAAATAACAGCACTTTCTCGAAAGAAAATAGATCCTTGGTGATGAAGATATTACAGCGCGCTTCCGTTTCATCGCCTTTCTTTGCAGAGACATAAAAAGCAGAACGGGAAGTTGGCGCTGAATTTCCTTCTTCATCATCTGGCTCAGGATGGTAGAACTGCATGCGATGTTCGCCGCCTGTACGATAACAACTGGCGCCATAGTGACAAACAGGGATACCCTCTGGATTCTCAGCTTTGTGTTTCTTCTTTGTACCTAATTTTTTGTGATAAGTGCGCAGCAGAGTCATGTTGATCGAACCTTCAGCGCTCTGCAAAGGCAACCACAGTTCTATCATAGGACCATATTCATCGTCGTTTAACATCTCCCTTTGAATATGTGCTACCACGCGGTCAGATATAGCCGCTTGCAGCGAGTCGTCTAAAAACGCATACGGCTCCTCGCTGTGCAAATTGCAAAGCCGTCCTGAAGCATCGAAGAAGTAACCTAGGTCCGCTAAGTCGGTTTCTGAGCTGGCGTTTCGCGTTAGGTCCCGTAATATAAAGTTTCTACATACCAATTACTTCGAGAAGTCCCTTCTGGTTGTTCCTCCATGATTGTTTTCGGTCATACTTAGAAGTGGCACAAGAACACTCCGTCTCAATCTCCGTGGCTTTCCTTCGTCTTGCTTGTGCCCTTGTGGCCGGTTGGCTTTTTTTGTGCAATAGTCCAAAAGTATGGAAGGTGACAAGTCCTCGCTCTTCTACTCCGTGAGCGACGAGCTGCCCGCTGATGAAAACTCTGGAGACGCGCCAACGTTGGGCACCAATCCAAGCAATCTCTACTCGTTTGTTCCATCAGGGTGGGGCGACGCGTCTGAACCTCCAAGAGATAATAATATTGTGGTCTTGCACGACAGCGCAACCAGCGATGATTTTGAGCCAGACGATGGAGGACACGCTGCAGAATTTACCAACCCAAGCGAACCTCAAATGGGAGATTCGCAAGAGTACGAGGACAGCGATAAAGGAAAAGAAGCAGCTGGTTGGATTCTACCAGAGAAAAATGAACCCGCTACATCTGAACAAGCAGCTTCCCCTGCAACACGAAAGGTACTTTTCTACTAGTTTTTTGCACTTTAATAAGTAACACGATAATAGACCAAACCGAGCTTTGCTATAACGGTGGGCGATTATGAAAAGCATGGGGAGGGACAACTCAAAGGATTTGTATCTTACAAGATCAATTGCAAGGTATTCATTCTTCTTTTGGTCTCGAGGATAATTTTTTGTAACTTCTGGTCTGCCCAGACTACGCTAGCGCAGTACAAACAGGCAGAGTTCTCTGTCGAGAGGAGATTCAGCGATTTTTACTGGCTGCACGACAAATTGAAGGAAAGCTTTAAAGGATTCATCATCCCGCCAATGCCCGAAAAAACAATTATCCAAAGTAACGCCCATCTTTTTTTGTGTTTTATATGTCTAACTTACTTAATTCGATCAGATCGGTTTGATGTACAATTCATTGAGAACAGGCGCCGTGAACTCGGCAAATTCTTGAAGGAAGTAACGGAACATCCTGTGCTTTCATCCAGCGAGATCCTCCAAACTTTCTTGGAGTCTTCGGATTGGGAACAAGAGAAAGTGGCTAAGCCCCAAGCTGGCATGACAAAGAAGATGTTTTCTTGGGTATCCACTACCGTCAATCAAGCCGTGAGCCCCGCAACCGAGATAGACGAGTTCTTTGCCAAGAAGGATGAGTATCTCAACTATCTCCACGCCCAAATGTCCGAGCAGCTCAGAATATCCAAGCTACTGAGCCAGAAACAAAACGGTACTCACTGCCCTTTTCTCTATCTCTTTCCCGCTCCTAAGCTTACATACCCATTCATCAGATTTGATGCTCTTGTATTACGACTTCAGCGTCTCCTCGAATAATATCAGTACCGTAGAGGAGAAGGGAGATGCCGCCCTTTCGCACCATTGGAGCAAGCTCTCTGACGTAGGGGAGCAGGTAGCCTAACTTCGAAGCATCAGCTTTCAGCCTAAACTTATTATCTTTCCCGCATAGGTTCGACTTCTTATTCAAGACGCAGTAGTAAATCAGGAGATCCGGTTCGAGGAGCCTATTCAGAACCTCTTACGTCTCATCTTGGCAGCCAAGGATACCCTCGCCAACAGGCTTGCCGCGTTAGCTGAATTCCAAGCAGCAGAGAAGAGGTAAACACCACTTTGGAATATAACCTGTATACTTACACACTTCTTCCCTCACAGGCTTGCCGTCCACAATGAGAAAAAGAACAAGCCCGGTTACAAATCCACTCCCGCACTGGAACAACAAGGAGAGCAGGTATCCCAACACATCTTTTGTAGCACGCTGTGATTAACTCTTTGTGTGTAGCTCCAGAAGAAGGTGGAAGAAACCAAAGAAGAATACGACATGATCACCTCCAGCGTGGAAAGCGAGCTTGACAGGTTCGACGCATTGAAGAAGAAGGAGATAAACAAGGCCTTGCGTGAATTTTCCAAATCGAACATGGACACCACTGTGCAGATGGCAGATCAATGGAAGAAGCTACTCAACCAAATACAATCACACTCTGCATCCTCTTGAAGGGATGTTTGTTCTACACCTTGCAGGCGGGAAGAGAGGAAAAGAAAGAAAAAAGTTTTTGTCGACCCCTTTTTTCTTGTTCTTTTTTTCTTTGTGTAAGTGAGAAGGATGTCGCTCCCTATTACCTTTGATGAGTTCGGCAGACCCTATATCATCCTGCGTGAGCAGGCACAAGGTCAAAGAGTAACGGGCATCGAGGCCATTAAGGTAAAAATCTTAAGATATATTTTGTTACGCGCTCGCTAACGCGTTCAAAAATCAGGGTCACATTTTGGCCGGCCGTGCTGTAGCAAATGTCATGAAGACTTCTCTGGGTCCTAAAGGTAAATCTTTGGGCACAGTTAATATAAGAATGAGGTTAAACGTCTTTGTTAGGCATGGACAAAATATTGATAAGCCCTGACGGAGATGTGACTATCACCAACGATGGCGCCACAATTTTGGACAGAATGGATGTAGATAACCAAATTGCAAAATTGATGGTTCAGTTGTCTAAGTCACAGGTGCGTTCTTGATTTTCTGTAAAAATTTATTCATGTCTCCGCTACAGGACGATGAAATCGGAGACGGAACCACGGGCGTAGTTGTGTTGGCTGGATCACTCTTGGAACAAGCTGAAGCCCTTTTGGAGAAGGGTATTCACCCTATAAGAATTGCGGATGGTTACGAGATGGCTTGCCAAATTGCAGTAGATCATTTGAAAACTATTAGCGAGCCAGTCACGTGGTCTGCCGAAAATCTTGAGCCACTCATTCTTGCCACCATGACCTCTCTTGGATCTAAAATGTACTTTTTTACAGTTTTCATTTTGTATTGTGCTGACTTTTGTTTCTACTTAAGCATCAATCGGTGCCAACGACAAATGGCGGAGATTGCAGTAAAAGCCATTTTGGCCGTAGCCGATTTGGAGAGAAAAGATGTCAACTTGGAACTCATTAAATTGGAGACCAAGGAAGGGGGCCAACTCTCCGATACTCAGCTCCTCAATGGGCTCTTGATCAAAGAATTCAGTCATCCACAGGTAAATCTTCCTATTCGCAAATAAGTTAATTTGGTTAATAATGACATTGAATTATAATTAGATGCCAAAGGAAATTAATGATGTTAAACTTTGCATCCTCACATGCCCCTTCGAGCCGCCCAAGCCGAAGACGAAGCACAAGGTGGATGTCAAAGACAAGGAAGCCTACGTGAGACTTGCCAACCAGGAGCAAGAGTATTTCCGCGATATGGTCAAGCGGGTGAAGGACTCGGGTGCGAACCTTGTTGTGTGTCAGTGGGGTTTTGATGACGAGGCGAACCACCTCCTTTTACAAAATGGACTGAACGCCATCAGGTGGGTTGATGGCATGAGTCTTGAGGTACGGCCTTCCCTCCCACCTATGTTACACTAATACGCGTATGTTAGCACGTGGCCCTGGCTACCGACGGCAGGATCGTACCACGATTCGAACTCCTTGCTCCCGAGAAGTTGGGTAAGGCAGGAAAGGCTCGTGAGATTGTCTTCGGCACCACAAACGACCGCATGACTCTGCTTGAGAACTGCGCGCGTAGCAAGGCAGTCACTATATTTATCCGGGGAGGAAACAAAATGGTTAGTTAGGGTTTTATTATTTTATTTAGTTTCGTGTGTTATTTACATCCACTCTTTAAAGATTGTGGAGGAAGCGAAGAGAAGTCTCCACGATGCCCTTTGTGTGGCCCGTAACTTGGTAGTAAACAATCGGGTTGTTTATGGAGGAGGTGCGCCCGAGATTGCTGCTTCTCTGGCAGTCAGCGCGGCTGCAGATAAGGTGCGTTTATCACACCTCAACATTCCTCTCCCCTACTCACCTTCTTTCTCATCATAATATAGATTCCGTCCCTCGAGCAGTATGCCATGCGAGCGTTCGCTGATGCATTGGATACCATACCATTGGCCTTGGCCGAGAATAGCGGCCAACCTGCCATTGAAACTCTGGCAGAGATCAAGAGCAAGCAAGTGAAGGACGGCAACCCCTGCCTTGGCGTCGATTGTAACTTTGTCGGAACTAATGGTATGTTATCTCTATCTCTATCTATCTCTCTCTCTCTCTCTCTCTCTCTCTCTCTCTCTCTCTCTCTCTCTCTCTCATCTACCACACACTAACACCTCTTTTTTTCCCCAGACATGAAGGACCAGCATGTATTCGAGACACTGAAGGCTAAACAACAGCAATTCCTTCTTGCTACACAGGTTGTCAAGATGATCCTCAAGATCGATGATGTGATCACAAAGGGCGACGTTTAATTTCCTCTTTGGGTTCAACGAAACCAAACAGACTACTAGGAATAAATACTTGAAATACTTATTGCTTATCTACCGCGAGTGTGTTTGCTGCAACCCCTCAGGAGCACAAGTTATTTATACACCAGAAAGCATTGGTAGCCTGCCAGCCTCCCTCGAGATAGTGAAACACATCAGCCACACCCCACCGAAGCCCTTTTGTTGTGTTGTTATGTACTATTACCAAGGTTAAATAATAGGTTCCCTACCTTCAGCAACACCCCACACGAGCCCATAGACAGCCCCGAAGGCTAGCCAGAGTGGCCAGTTGAAGGGTGCTATGATGACGGTAACCAGCAGAGCACGTAGTGCATGGTATAGTCCAACGCAGGGGAGTATGATTATCAGTTCCCCGATGAAGATCACCAGACAACACACCACCACACCCCCAATTTCCAACACCTGCACCACTCTCGTATATACATCGATCTGTCCCGGTTCATCCCTCGATGGGTTGTCTGTAGGGACCATCACGAAGCCTGTGGTTGTGGTGTGGAGTGTTGTGGTGTGTTGTGCGTGAGTGTGAGAGAAAGAGATCGATAGTAAACTATACCTTGTCTGTCATTTACAATGCGCTCAACCACTCCGGTGAGAGCCAGCAGCACACCCGCGTTATTCGATGCTGCATAGAGGGGATTCAACGCCTCTTCGTCGAGCTGGCTGGCCTCCTTGTTCTTATGCAGAAATTCTTCGAATAATTTATGCCATTCCTTCTCGCCCATCACCCAACCAAGTGACTGCTGTTCGGCCTCCCCGCTTGCCTTGTTTTCTTCAACCTCTACCCCTCCCTCTTCCTTTTCTAAGAATTGTTTCTCCTTTTCCTTTGCTTTGCCCTTGTGTTTGTGATGTTGATGTTGGTGTTGATGTTCTTCGTCTTCTGTTTCCTCTCCGCTCTCTTCCTCCTTCTCTTCCTCATCGTTTTCCCTATGTTGATTGGGATCGTTGTATGTCAGCATATAAAAGACAGGCTCAATGCCACTCTCTGTACAATTCTAGAACAAAGAAAATAAGAAAATCTTATTAGAGTAGAAGAATAAATACTCACCAGTGTTATGGTCTGTTTAATCCTCAACATGTTGTGTATGCCTCCTTCTTCGGTATCTTCATGATGATGGTTGTGTGCCGGTGCGGCGATGATACAGGCGTCGCACCGGCCGATATACTGCGCATCTTCTTCTTTCTCGCATAGTTTGAGTAGGAAGGGGACGAATTGAGTTTTCCGCTTGAGGACCCCCTTCACTCCATAACAGAGTCTCATTCGACTCTCCCATGTATCGCCTATGTCGGCTATGGAGGGAAGCTTCCAGTGATGCAACAAATCTCGCAAGACTTTGATCGGCCCACAGAGTGCAACGATTAAGTCCGCGGTCTCATCTTCTTGATCTTCCGTTCCAGACCATTGGGTAGATCGATCGAACAACCCAACTCCAGACCCAGGCAAGGGAAATCTTGGGAAGAGTGTGAGATATAGATATATAAATATCATTGAATTTGAGTATTGAATACCTAAATCCTCTACATGACCAGAAAGCATCATCCGCAACCATATCGCGCCATTTTCTACAAACTTGGCGTGCTTGCATCAATTGGTGCACGGAAAGGAATGAAAAGATGGCCAATAACATATCCTCTTGTCCTTCCTCGCATAAAATACTTTCCCCTTCTGGCGACAGATTGCTTCTATCATTATCTAAAATTCGGCCAAATTAACTATCGGAGATACTAACATTAATAGCCATACCTGTTTTTCTTTCATTCCCAGGCCGTAAATCTTTCCTACGCGAGCGAATTGAAGTCGATTGGCGGGGAATTGCGGGCTTACATCCCTCGTGCGCACATAAGCCGCAGCCGCGACAATAGAGACCATGTCTCCTCGGTGGCGCAAATAAAAACCCACATATAGAACAGCGCGTTGAATCGAAGAAGTTTCTCTTCTCGAAGTTGTGACAATGATGATTGATCTTACGACGCCACTGAATTCCCGATGCTATCTTTCGATTGAGATCTCGAACGTCGAGAGGTAGAGCAGGAGACCAGAGTCGGTGATACACATGCTCTAGGTTGGGCTTACGAGGTCTCCCGGTACGTTGGCCCGGTCGCTCACTGCGCTGCATTGCTACTCTCTTGAGTTCGAAAAACTAGCAAGCAATTTCGCTTTGCCAGCAAAAGGGGCCAGATAAGCCATCAGATAATCCTGTTCGTACGCAACAATCTTGAAGCAAAATGTTTTGAGTGCCGGGTAGTTTAACCTAAGCAAGGGGTAAGAGTCTCGCAAAGAAACCATCCTCAGACTTGCGCCACCATTTTCATTTACTTACTTTAAAAGAAACATCATCAAATCAAATAAAACAACATGTTGAAGGTCGGGGTAGCGGTGCTGGTAGTTTTGTTCTGCTGTGCCGAACTCGTATCTGGCGATTATTTGAACGGTACTATCTCTGATACGACAGGCAGCTTTGGTGAGCTCGGAAGAATATGCGGGGGAGATAAGGGTAAATCGATGTTATAATCGTTCCCCAAAATCTTACCCCTACACATAGTTGGGACGATAGCTTCTCTTAACTGGACCCTGACAGTAACAACGAGGCCCTTGGTGTTGGCGTCCTATGATCTGCAGGTTTATGACCAGATCACAGACAGCATCCCCTGCGCCAAGAAGTTATTAATGGCCCGAGCTACGGTGCCTCTGCCGGTAGGAGTGAACCAAAACACCTCCGTGGTAGGTCCTTCCTCCGCTCATCAGCCCCCTTGGACCTACGTCATCGCAGTAGCAAATTGTGCGCCTGGAGGCGGAGTGGATCTGGACTATGATTTCGATCTGGTCTCCGAAGAAGATGGCGTTTGGGGTTTCTTCTGCCCCTAACACTTGACTTGCAAGTTGTGATGAAGGAAGAGGATAGTATTTAAATAAATAAGGGATCTAAGATACAACAACATATACTGCTGCGAAAGAGTTTACTTGGAGTCCACTTCGTCTTCGTCCACGTATTGGTTGACGTAGTGGTAGTTCCTTACGAACCACAAGAAGATGACCGTGAAGACTGCCATGAGTCCCGCATAGAAGAAGAACTCGATGGCTTGATCCGAAAACAACGACACCTCCGCTATCCCTGCCACGAC
>Ga0209935_1003008_pt1 | contig 18583 bp, 38 predicted proteins | sample ThiBio_1000_plan_2_FD_183958 | JGI IMG/M metagenome (GOLD analysis project Ga0209935, IMG submission 183958) | Wastewater bioreactor microbial communities from Cape Town, South Africa - Thiocy_cont_1000_plan (SPAdes) | ecosystem: Engineered > Bioreactor > Thiocyanate-remediating >... | reverse complement strand
TTCAAGGCCCACGAGGGTGGCGTCTTCTGCTCGGGCTGCGTCCCGAGGGCCACCCACACGCAGGTCACTGATAGCGTTGCGACTCGCGCTGCCCTCAGTACGTACAACACATTGTTGCAAGCGTTGTCGCTGTCCATCACCACCACCACCACCATTCCCTCGTCGATCACGGCCCTCACCATTCGGCCGACTCGCTCGCACAGACGCCCCCAAGAAGAAGGCCGAAGGCCTCCAGCAGGTCCAGAAGGGCACTGGTGAGGCCGGTACCGTGACGGTCGATGCCATCGGCGTCAAGTCGGCCCTCTCTGCCCCCAAGAAGAAGGCCGAGGGTCTCCAGCAGGTCCAGAAGGGCACTGGTGAGGCTGGTACCGTGACGGTCGATGCCATTGGCGTCAAGTCAGCTCTCTCTGCCCCCAAGAAGAAGGCCGAGGGTCTCCAGCAGGTCCAGAAGGGCACTGGCGAGGCCGGTACCGTGACGGTCGATGCCATCGGCGTCAAGTCGGCTCTCAACGCTCCCAAGAAGAAGGCCGAGGGTCTCCAGCAGGTCCAGAAGGGCACTGGTGAGGCTGGTACCGTGACGGTCGATGCCATCGGCGTCAAGTCGGCTCTCAACGCTCCTAAGGCCAAGGCCGAGGGTCTCCAGCAGGTCCAGAAGGGCACTGGTGAGGCCGGTACCGTGACGGTCGATGCCATCGGCGTCAAGTCGGCTCTCAATGCTCCCAAGGCCAAGGCCGAGGGTCTCCAGCAGGTCCAGAAGGGCACTGGTGAGGCTGGTACCGTGACGGTCGATGCCATCGGCGTCAAGTCGGCTCTCAACGCTCCCAAGCCCAAGGCCGAGGGTATTACCAACTGGAAGGGTCCTTTCGTCGAGGGCTCGGACCGCTATCCCGAGGGCGAGGCCGCTGGCGACGACGACGATGCCCACGTTCCGCAGCACCACCACGACGACGAGGAGCACCATGAGGAGCACCACCACCACGAGGAGGAGCACCATGAGGAGCACCACCACGACGACGAGGAGGAGCACCATGAGGAGCACCACCACGACGACGAGGAGGAGGAGCACCATGAGGAGCATCACCACCACGAGGAGGAGCACCATCATGACGACGACGAGGAGGAGGAGGAGCACCACCATGAGGAGCACCAGCAGCACGACGACGACGAGTACGATGATGAGGAGTAAGTCGGCCAACCGCCATCCAACGCCACCTACGCACCTGTCGTACAGTATGCCAAACCTCTCGAGCGTGCTCACGAGCTCCTTGCCATGAACATTGCACTGCCACCTTGTGCCCCTATCACCCAACCACCAAGTCTATTTACCCTCCCTCTTTATCTCAATGAATGAGCGCCCCAAGCGCCCTTGTAAATCAATCATGCCTTGGATGTTTACTTGGTCTTTCGTTCAGACTTGGCGCGATTGGCATAAATGTACGTAATATGCGGACCCTGTGAGAGAGAGAGAGAGAGAGAGAGATGAGCAGGTGAGAACACGAGCAACTCTGTGATGTAGACCCAGGTACATCGGTCACTCCACGCACCTCGACAAACTTGACCGACAAGTAGAACACAATACCGACCCATACGCCAAGTACTGTAGCGAGTGTGTGAGAGAGATACCCAACAAGCAACAGCAACAGCGCTGCAACATACGATAACCATGAAGCGATTGGTAATAGACTCCGCTAGAAAGAATGGCAGCCGTGGTGCCAACGTATTGCGGGTCATTAAAGTACGCGAACGGGCCGTTGGTCACTGGTGCATCCATCAACCATCCGAACGAGTCGCCATTGTACATTCCCTTGATACCAAGCGCTTGCAGCGTCCACAGGTTCAGGCCGATGCCAAACACAAACAAACCAGCTGCGATGATCGTCGCCACCGTCGAATCAAACAGCACCAACTGATGGTATCACCAAGAGAGAGAGAGAGAGAGAGAGAGAGAGAGAACGAGCGAATGAGCGAATGAGTAAACCCTTGGGTATGGACATGAGTCAGTGACTTATCGAGCGTACCGAGTTGGCGTTCTCGAGCACTGCGGCGTTGATGTAGTGGTCACGAACGAGCGCGCTCACGACCAAGTACACTGCGTAGTAATACACAGCATTTCGACCAAGGATCTAACAGCATGGATTGAATCAATGAATCAGAAGGTGCACCATCAAGAGCATTGCATCTCCATGAGAGTTGGATTCGCTTTCTCGATGCTGGAGGATACCGCACTATCACACACACGCACGTATCACGGCATTGTTTGATACCTTGGTAAAGATATGATTGTGGTACTCGAGCTGCGCAGTTGCGTTGTAGTTTACCACGTGCAGCACCACCGCCGCAGCACCATACAACAATGCCGACATATTGTACGTGGATACTATCGAAAGTGCCACAGCAGAGCTCGCTCGCTTGTTGTGGAGGGGTGTGTGCTTGGGCAGGAGAGCAACGAAGGAGAGCGAATCATCGCACGTCTCGCTGACACGTTGAAGCTCTCACTGCTATTGGACCACCATTATCCGCCTATTTACCGACGCTCTGGCGCTTCGATTCTGTTGTTGTTGGTTTGTGGCATGGTTGTTTAGTGGTGTTGTCGAGCACCTGGTGGCTGGCGATGGCTGACTCCGTGCTGCCTGGATTGTATATAAGTAACTTTTCGATCGCGCGTAAGAAGAGCGCTCTCGAGGCGCTTGGTGTCACTCATATTCTCAACTGCACGAATGAGCTGCCGCTCTTTCATGACGGCGTACGTCGTCGTCGTCGTGGCTGTGGCGGCTGCTGCAAGCGGCTGGATCGACGTATGTTGATTGGTGGGTCTGATGGGATGTTGGTTGGTTGCACAGAGCTTCCATTATGCCAACGTGAAGCTTGTCGATAACACCGATCGAAACATACTCGCGACCTTGCCTCGTTGCATACGGTGGATCAATGACGCACTCGCAGCGGACGGCGTCGTTCTCGTTCACTGGTATATCGAGCCCCATATCGATATCGTCTCTATACTCCCGCTTGACCAACTGTCTGCCTGTCGATGTACAGCGCTCAAGGCTCGTCTCGATCAGGCTCGATGATTGTCGGATTCTTGATGCATTCGCTGCAGTTGCCCTACGGTACGTTGGCATCAGAAGTGACTCGCTCGCTCGCTTGGTATGCCGTGGCCGCTCGATCTCAACCACTCATTGGACTTGCGTCGTTGTACGATCAACAGCGGAGGCGCTGAAGCTCGCGCAGAGCAAACGCTGGCAGATCCTCCCGAACCCGGGCTTTGCAGAACAGCTCGAGTTCTTTGGTCAAGCGCAATGGGCACTGGAGCACCTGTCTCCTGAGCAGCAGCAGTATCTCGCGAGCCTTGGGCCTGCTGCTGAATTTGTCGAGTCACGCAAGCGATGAATGTATCGCTGGTGTTGCGGCGCCGCTGCAGCACTCGAGTGGTCGTACGGCCAGCCCACCCGGTCGCACCGAACGCCGCTGTCGCACCTTCGACTGGTCGTACGCTGCGCTCTTGCACCACGACTGCGCCTTAAAAGTACTGCCATGGCTCGAGCTATCGCATCGCCAGTGGCTCTGTCTACCAATCCCCAACCCACCCCATCTATCAATCCATCGTTTGCTACGCCGGCGCCTGTACCTCTCGAACTCACCCACAATCAAGCACACATATGGCGCATCTCCCTCGCTATGCTGAGCTTGCAGCTGCCCTCGGTGAAGCCTTCATGAGCATGATCGGCACTTCTTCGGTGGTCGTGCAGCAGCCCGAGGCGGGAGCCTTCTGGTTATCCCACGTGGATGGCAACCTACCGACTTGGAAAGGCCAGGTCATCTCGTGCTACTTCCATCCGTCCAAGCCACACTCGGCGACCACCATCGGAAAGTTGGGAACTAAGCGCAGCGAAGCAAGCGCCGGCCACTGGGCGATCAGCGTCCAAACTCGAGGTCTGACCGGCAACAAGACAATGTACAATCACTGGTAGATGCCGGTGGGAGTCTAGCAACTATGTTACCGCAGTAAAAGAACGCTATCTATCTCGAGAGCGCTACGACCCACACTCACATTGGTTTTCAGTGCAGCGGTTTGCTTGTGTTGCAACATGATGACATCAGTGCATGAGAGACGGAGAGAGAGAGAGAGAGAATGATAGAGTAGCAGCAGAGCACCTTCACTCTTGGAGTGCAAGGTGCTGCGAAAGGTCGGCTACGCTGCTCCGAACTTGTTGGTACCGTCGCTCTCCTGTGCTTGGGCAACATAATTTAGCTATGGCTTCCAGGTCACGAGGGAAGAGGCGCACGCACGTTGTTCCACTTCTGCTCGCAGCATGGCCGACTGTGCCGGAGTGAGAGACTCCACGGAACCAGGGCTGTTGCGCCAGTCCAGTAATGAGAGCGAGGCCGCTGCGGGGTTTGATATTCCCAACGACGACAACGGAACTCGGAGAGAGGCGGCATTCAAGGCTGATCAACTCAAACACGTCAATGATTCCGTCGTCGGATAACTCCCTCGCGTCTAGTGCACTTGTCGTACCTGCACGGAGCTCAGCAAACATCCGTGTGTGTTGGTCACACTGGTTGCAACCTTCTTCGACAAGTTCTTGCAGATATCGGGCATCGGAGAAGCAAACACGCGCAAGAACTTGGCAACGTTCCAGAAACTGTGCCGCCCTCGAAATGTCACTCGGAGCTGGAGATCACAATGTGCGGTTACTACACACACCATCAGCTCGCCCACGAAAGCCTAAATCAGTTTCTGATACCTTGCGAGACCCCAAAGTTGGCGTAGTAGCAGTCAATTGCCGCTGACTTGTCACCAAAGTCCTTCTTGATTCGAAGCAGCTCTTGAAACTCGAATTCGCGACGCTCGAAGGCCATCGGAGACAGCTGCTGTAACCGTTGCTGCTCAGCTCGAATGATCTCTTTGGCTGCTGCTTCGGCTGTTTGCGCCTCCAGTAGCCGTTGCTCAATGTCGAGCCTGCGAGCTTGTGCTAGTTCCTCGCAACGAGTGATAGTCCTTTGCAACTGTTTCTCTTTCGCCGCAATCAGCTGCTGTGAGTTGGATAGGCCCTTTTCCAACTCTCCAAAGATTGCCTGTTCAAGTGATGTTAGGATGAACTGCAAGGCACGACACACGAGAAAGCTCTGCTATTTGTTGCGTACCTTGTACGATTCGATCGTTGCTTGAAATGCTGAGGTGGCCGCTCCAACCTGCTGTGTGATCGCAGCGGGAAGTGATTGTGCAAGTTGTTGCACATTGGCGTAGGCAGCCGTGATCGAAGCAACGCGGCTTCCATATGCCGTCTCACTGGACCCAGAAGATGTCTCGGAACGCTTGGCGCCAATCGATAAGCCCTTAAATCCAATCGAAAAATCGCCATCTGTCGTACCAACAGCGTTGATTAGCTTTGCAGAATCAGCAAACTTGAATCGCACAGAAAATAGCTGTTGTACCGGACTTATCGGAGTAAGAGCTCTTGGTATCAGCAGGCATTGCGCTGGCCGCAACATTCAAACCACCGACTTCCCCAACAAGAGCGCGTAGCTTCTCTTCCAATGTCATCATTGAAGAAGACACCTGGAGAGAGAAGTGTTCCTCTGCGCGTCGTTGCTAGGTACGGAGCTGTCTCAGTGTCAAACTCACAAACTTTGACAGTACGTCGAGGTTGGTACCTGAGCAGCCAGATTGATGCGATTGATAGCATGCTCCTTGGAGAGCGCGTCACTTTTGTACGCCAGCAAACATTGCTGCTGGCGGCAAGCAATCATGAACTTCCGATGCTCGAACTCCAGGTTGAACATAGCAGCTCTCCAAGCTTGTTGCGCGACCGAGCACGTTGCAAGGCTTGTCATTGCGTCCCGCAACGACTGTGATTCGGCAAACTCCTCCTTCAGCTGTGTTACGGAATCAACGCTCTTAGACACGAAACTCGATCAACGCGAACGAGTCGAGCATCTATCACACTACCTGTTGCTGGATAGCATTGCAGTGGCTTCGATACATTTCAGCAAGCTCATTGCGAGCTTTGAACATCGCCTCAAGGTCTGCTGGCCCAGGAGCAGCGAGAAGGCCTGTCGCCGCTTCTTGCAAGGCAGAAATATGTTCCCGAACCAGGCTTGAGCTTTGCTTCCATTGTTGAAGAGATTCGACGCAAATCTTCAACGCTTGGTAGGCACCAGGTACTGTATCGTTGTCTGCTCGAAGGCAAGCGGCGAGTCTCTCTATGGCGCGGAGGATGCTTGCCTTAGCATGGTACGACTTGGTTAGAGCTCACTTGTTGATCTAGTTGTTGGCACAGTGTTCGAGCTTCAACACACCTCGAGCTGGCGGTACCGAACGAGTGCCGTGAGAATTGTGCCCCACGCACTCGGACCAAGTTGATCCACAAGCATCCAAAGCTCCTTCTCTCTATTGGGCAGCCAGCAAGCTCGTAAGAGAATGGCCCCGCCCCAGCGGTAAGAGAAGCTTGGTCGCGTACTTGGGCTTCGCTCGTTCTGCCAGAGGTCGCAAGGCCAGAACACCGAACCAAACTTCGTCGCGTTGCTGCGCAAGTTGGGCGGTGACAGACGCTCCAGAGACGATCGCCGCAGGAGTTGTAGGCACGACAGCGAGCGCTTGCAGCTCATTCGGTGGCTCACGAGCAATATCGGGCAATGGCGCCCAGAGGTCATCCAGATTGAAAGTGGCCATCGTGCAGGGGAGGAGAACAGAACGAGCTGTGCTCACACCACGCCGGCTGGGACCCTGCTCGAACCGGAACCGTGCGACTCAGAGTCGCAGCCACCAGCGGTCGCACGGTGCGCCTTGGTCTCGCACTGTGCGGGAGTCCTCGCAGTGTGCGATCCCAGGGTGCGCCACCAAGAACACACGCAGCACAAGAAGCTCCCCACGAGCAGCTGCACCATCGCGCTATCGCCATGCTTCCTGTTCTCACGAGCGAGGAGGTCGATCAGGGACGCTCCTCCTTGAGGTCAACAGCCTCTTCGAGCTCGTCATGCCCCTCAACTCTCCTAGAGCAATTACAGCACTCGGAGACACCCGCCATCTTGTACTCGCTTATCGTTGGCGATACCATGCAGCCTGCGATTGTCGTACCAACACTTGACGACTTTCTGGCTGCCGTGGGACGTGAGCCGACGGCGCTCGCTCTTGGCGTGCTCAAAACTTCTGCTCCAGACAGTGAGCTTGTCCAATTTCGCTATGGCCCTCGAAAAGTATGGTGCCGATTGGCGATGGGTTCTGCTGTGAAGCACCCTGACGAACGGCTGGTTGGTAGGCAATGGAGACATTCGTTCGCTGGGAACCGCCGTTCCGCACCCAGTGTGGTCTCTCAAGGCTCCCATCTCCCATGGGCATCATCACTTCGTCAGCTGCATTGCGGGAGCTGCAGAACCCGGAGCGCAAGCCAGTTGTCGCCCAGCAGACGGTTCAACCCGCCGCCCCGCGTTCTTCGCGGGGCGGCGCACCTGGTACGCGATCTCTCGTGAAAGCCGCCTCGGCAAGTATAAGAGATGGAGAGACCGTTGTCCGGATGAAGGCAAGCCAATCCTCGGACTCCGACATTCGGTTTCGGGCAAACCCGGGGACGGAACTCGAGCGACTCGGAATAACCCACGCGGCTTGCATTTGCGCGCACGGGAAGAAGCGTACTGGCGTCTTGCTGCACATTCCCACCTCAAGTGGGCCAGCGCGGGCCCAACGAGGTGTGCTCTACGAGTGCCTACGTCAGCTACTTAGTGAGCACCGTGCTTCGGAGGGTGACCTGGTCTTTGAATCTTATCGAGCAATGGATGTTTGGTACACCCAATGGACTGCGGACGCTTACGAGCGAAACGGTGCGTAGTGTGTCAAACGCTCGCTTGCGAAAGGGTGCCGACTTGAATTCAACCCTCATTGCTGACAATGTCGAGCTTGTGTAAGCAGCAACTACGCCCGAGGAACAGCAGATCGTGCAAGTGGTTTCGAGCTTGGTGTCGATGCGGCAGCTCTCGTCGACGCTCATCAGTGAGATCAAGCCCGAAACGCAGCTGTTCGGAGCCGTGCAGCCGGCTCTCGAACATATGACCCAGAGGGAGCAGAACGTTCGATCAGCGCTGTCAATTCTCCTGGAACGAGCGGCAAACCTGCTTCCCTGCGTAGCAGCTTGGCGGAGGTCTCTGAAGTACTCCCGGGAGAGCTTCAGCGTCGCCGCCGACATCAATCAAGTTCTCTGCGAGCTGCGGCAGTTGGAAAGCAACCTGCTGGCCTCCCTCGTGGAGTGCACTGGCCAGGAATCAAACAACCCGCTTCTTCAACAAGTCGGCCAGCAGCACATCGTCGAAGTCGATGCTAACGTCCAGCAGCTCCTCGAGGACCTCGCTACAGTCAGGGATCAGGCACGACTGTCACGAGCCCGGGTACTTGAACGACAAGAAAACGTCACACGCTTGACGGCAGAAGTCGAACGAGAGCAGCAGCAACTTCAAGAGATTGACGACGCACAAGCGCTTGCGGCTCAGGCTGCCCTTACCGCTCATTGCGACAGCGTTGCCCCCGACTCCGCCGACCCAAGCGGATCTCCGGGTGGAAAGGCAATAGAGTCGCTGGTCGAGGGGCAGGAGATGCTTGAATCGGCGCTCCAGCTCCGACAGGTACTCCAATCCAACACCAAGGCAGCGCAATTCCAGTTCCGAGAGCGCGCCGCGCAGGTATGAGCGTCTTGCTTGCTCGCTTGCTTGCTTGCTTGCTTGCTTGCTTGCTTGCTTGCTTGCTTGCTTGCTTGCTTGCTTACAACCCCCTGGCGCGACTCTCACCTCCGGATGACCAAGCAGAGAAAAGTTCAACTCGCCCATGCACAAGAACTTTTGCAGCAGGCGCAACAGCGTGCCCGAGAAGAAGAGACTCGAGTACAGGAGAAGGTCGCAGCGATCGAAAGGGCCATTTCTCATTCAAAGACTTCACTGGAGGCCATTCGAGAGTCTTTCGGTGCTCACAGCGGTAAGTATTTGCAGCAGTCAGCATCTGGTGACCTTGTTCTCACGTTCGGTGCGGAACAGATCAGGCGACTCAGGTGACTGCGAGCAAACTACATGAGCTTCATCGTTTCGAACGTTCGATGAGCATCGGAGTTCATCTTGTATTGCAGCTGTTGAACAACGAATGGGACGGAATCGCCGATGATGTGCAGCGCCTGAATGGTATGAGCCAACTCCTCTCAGTTGGAGTGTGATTTCTTATCAATCTGTGCAACGCTGTGCTAGCTTTCCGCCCAGAGGAGCTCTCGGGTCTTCTTGAGCTGCCAGAATTCCTATCTGCTATTCGCACCATTTGGGGGAGCGACGAGAGCTTTTGGTTTCAGTTGAATCCCCCTGCTCACGGTAGCGACAACGAGACAGTTGTACTGCTGGAGGAACTCCGCGCCGAGAGTACGTTTCATGACTGTTGCGAACTCGAAACACTCCTTCCGATCAATTGAATATCTTCCTGCGGTGATGCAGAGTTGGTGGAGGTGGAGCAACAGCTACAAGTGCTCCGTGGGAGGAAGTCACAGCTACCGCAATCGTTTGGGCCATTCGCAGGCGGGCAAGCCCAGCATCTACATCGCAACGGCTGCTGATACCTCGCTCATGCAGCTCCTTCCAATGCAACACGCAATGCAAGGTAGATCTCAAATGGTTAGGATGAAGAGTTTGACGAGAATCACTTCTACCACTGCAATACAGTTTCGACTTCCTATCTATTTCACAACTCCGACAGATTAACACGATAGCTTGGGTCTCGTTAGACTCGCTTGTACAATTCTTGCGATTGACACAACTACTAGAATGGAAGGTTGTGCTTCGGAGGTACCCCTCAAGGAACGACTCATGTACATTGGGGCCGTGGTATTCGCATTGGCTCGGAGCCTACCGCGCTGCGGCTGCCTATGTTCAAGAGCTGCTGCAGCCATGCAGGTGATGGTTGCTTCCGCAGCCTGCCCTTATCTCTCCTGTTGCAGTCTTGCAAGTGATCGCTGCTACCACAACCTGTCTTGGTACCTCTTTCCACAGTTCTCTTCCTTCCCGGGCTTGGTAGCTCGGACACGTGCCCAAAGAATGGAAAGCTCCCTCTATCGTGTCTTTGGTGCCTCAGGTCAGCCAGAACCAACGGCGCCAAGCAGCCTGGCCTGCACCGCCAAACACCAGCAGCGGCGGCACCCTACAACAGGCAGCGGGCAGCCACCCAAGCATCACGCTCCAGCAGCAGCCTCAGAAGCAGCAAGCCCGAGCAGCAGGCAGCAGCAGGCCCGGAACAGCAACAAGGCATGTTAAGGTTTCGGTGGGTTATGGCCTCAAGCAGACACGAGACAAAAAGAGTTTCAAGTACCCTCCTTGTGGGGATTGTATTGGGGGTAACCATCCAGCCTGCTCTGACTGAGGGCTTTATTCAACATTTTGGGCCTACTTCTTGGTGTGGGCCAACTGTATCAACTGGGGCAATGACGAAGTTGTTCAGCTCAAGGCGCTCCGTTCCGATGGCACGCAAGCTTCAAATATCTATTTGTCGCTGAGGTCCTGGCATGTTGGAAGGTAATACAAACACCTAGCTACGAGCTTGCTAGTCGAAGGCTGGGAGCAGAGGTCTCAAGCTTCGGAATCAAGTTACTCATGTCGAATTGCGTGTAGACAGTGCACTCCGAGTGAATGCCGTCCAAGCCTTTGACAACCGACTGATCAATGGTCTGGAATCTATCTCTGTCTGCGCAGGTAGTAGAGTGAGTCGGAGCTCAGTCGCTCGCATCCTACAACACAGGGATACGCACAAGCATCCAGCGACTCAGAGATTGATTCTCGGTCAGCTTCATCAGCAGCCGCCACCACACGAGTTCGCTTGGCTGGTACGGAGCTTGCCAGCTTCGGGCCTCCAGCCATCTTGATGGCCTTCAGCACTGCCGGGTTTTGGAGTGGCGCAAGTTCATCTTCGATGCCCTCTTCTTCGAGAGCTGCTGTCCCTTTTGCGACAAACTCGAGGCCTACGGCATGGAGATTGCGTTAGCACAAGCACCAACTCTCTCGGCCGAGTCTCGTCGTGAAACTAAGCACCTGACTTCATTTGGATGAGCTTGTCCTTCAGCTCTTGGATCCATCCCAGCAAGGCGTTGCTCATCAACTTGGTTTCTTGTCCACTGGCTGAGACTCCTTGGGGAATTGCGTTGAGCAACGAAAGCAGGTGCACGAGGCCCTTGATAGACGCATCGGCTGGCGATGGCAAGTAAGATGAGTGTCAACGCAGTTGAGCGATGGAGTCCATGCAGCGCACTCGGACGTACTGGTGGAAGTGCCGCCATACTTCTCGACTGTCTGGTCGAGATCCGTTTGCGCCTCTTGCAATGCCGAGAGGTCCTTTGCGCGGGACTCCTTGATGGCAGCGATCTCCCCCTCGATCCTCTGTTCAGTGGCACCTACTTTTTCCTGCGCAATCCGCAACTCCTCTTGCCGCTATCCCACAGAAGTTAGAAACCAACGCCATGCTTCGGGAGATGGGGAGGCTACTGAAGTACATGAAGAAGAGTAGCCTCCTCGGAGGCCAGGGCACGCAGGATACGCTCCTCCTCCAGCTGCAGGGCGGCATCCTGAGCACTGAGCTCTCGCAGCTTTGCCTGAGTTTGCTCCTCGCGTCGTGCAATGTCAAGTTGCAAGAGCTCAGCAGTCTCTCTGTTCTGCTTCGCCAGCAAGTCAGCCTCCACCTGCCTGCGAGTCAGCTCTCTCTCTTGATCGGCTCGGAATCGGTCCTGCGGAGCGTTCGCAAGTTAGAACCACTGCGAAGCTGCCGTGTGGGCACGCTCAAGCACATACAGCCTCCTGCTGAGCCTGCGTGTTCAACACTGCCGTCTTGGCCCTGTTGATTTCGATGTTTTGCTGGATTGTCGGAGCGCGGTCGACGTAGACCGTGTGAGTCTTAGAGCCTCCCCCACCCATCGTGTTGGCAATCGGGATTCGTGTGGCGGCAGAAGCGAGAACTTGGGGCGAACAACAGGATTGTCGTATCTTGGTCGGCATGATCGGTTTTATGGTGCCCCAATCGCATGGTGCGCCGCTCGCATGGTGCGCCGCGCTCGCATGGTGCGCCACTCGCACGGTGCGCCATTCCCTGATATTTGGACGCTGCTGCGCGGCATTGGAATTCTGTTCTCACGCACGCACGTTCGCTCCTTCAACTCGCCCACCAACACAATGGAGCACGACCTTGACCTTACCGCCCCGTACCGAGCCGAAGATCGCAGTGCTGAGCAGTCTCTCACTGCCTTGTCGCACCTTGCGGAGCAATCAGCAAAGATTACGGCGGTCGTCGCGCGAGGGCAGGAGAACGTGAATGTCGGATACATGATCCTCGGCTTTCAGCCGGACCTCGACCGCTCGTCCCAACAAACCAGGGAAAAGTGGCAGAGTATCCGCTCGGGTGTTGGAGCGTTGATGCAAGCGAACCAGCAGATGTTCTACAACATGGCAGATATCGTCAAGGAGTTGCGACAGATTGCATCTCGCTGCGCCCAGCTGCAGGAGGACATCGAATCCTCCACCCTCAACCAAGCGCAAGCCAAAGCAGCCCTCGCCATGATTGACCAAGTACTCAAGAACGGTATGCCGCTCGCCCAATCCTGCATCGCGTTGTTTCGTGGCCCTGACTTCCTCTGGGTCTCATCAGTGGAGAGTGCCCGAGAGCATGTGAACGGCATTACGCGCCTCGACAGCGACTTGTTCGAGAAGGTTGCCTCCGACTCCTCGTCGTTCCTGAAGGAGGTGGGTGCCGAGTGGGTCACTCTGAAATCAAACACTATTCGCGAGCTTCGCCAGAGGCTCGATGATCTCGATCGCGAGGAGATCGCCAAATAGTACGAAGGCTCCTGTGCATTCGACTGAAACGTGTGCATTGCACCACTAACGCCACTGCAGCGAACAAGTGTGGACTGTTCGCACGGACGCTGCTCAGAAGAAGGCACGAGCCGAGCAATCAAGCATCGAAGTCGCACAGTTGCGCGAACACCTCGAGTTCACCAGGGTATGTGCTGTTGTGTGACTTGCGACTGGGAGAATTGACTGTTGCGCTCACACACCGTTCGGAACGTGCCCTCAGAGCCGCCGAAGGCTCATTCAAGAGCAGCAACGCCTTCTCGAGGCTAAGACCGAAGCCGAAATCGAGCGATTGCAAGGCCAGGTGTCGAGTCTTGCGGCAGATCTCGCCCGACGCCAGGAGGAGATGCGCGAGGCTTCCGTACAACGCTTGAAGGACGTTGAGGCCGCGTACAAGAAACGACAGGAAGAAATCCAAGCGAGCACCGCAGCCCTGCAGCAGGAACTGCAGAACATCAAGTAAGGGCAGTAGCCACTGAGCAATATACATCGGGTGCTCAGCAAAAGTCGTTGTTCCTGTTGTTACTCAGTCGGCTTCTCTCGATCGATTGCTACTTTGTGTATGATCAGTGATTGATCGAATGAACCAGTCAGTAAACGAGGTTTACTATCGATTCTAGATCTCAGTGCGAAGGAAGGTAATGAGTCGCTTGAGTTGTTCCAACGAGTCCGAAGGCTGTCACGCACACTCCAATACAATGAGTCATCTACGACGATATGACGGGAACGACTTCACCTCGGCCGGAGCCTCGGTGTACGTACCGTGAGAGTATTTGCATCTGCACTGCCGCTGCTGCTACGGTCGGAAGAGCTCGAGCCACGATTGCGCTTGCACATTGCGCTCAAGGCGCCGATCCAGCCAGCATCGAGTGTACTACTCTCTGTGGCGCCGGCGCTCCTCCATGGACAGAATAGCCGGTGTTCAGCGATTGCATCCAAGGCTGGTGGCTTCGTGGCACTCGTTTGAGGTTCGAGTGACGAGCCGTTGCTCGCTCGCATTCGCTTGCTCGATGCTTCCTCGGCGGTGGTAGAGTTGGATCCATTGTTCTCCGAAGTGGCATCGCTCGCCAACGGCGCTGTTGCGTTGGATGTTGCAGTGGCTGTGGTGTGTGAGTTGCCACCATCGCCACTGACCAGGTCAGCTCGACCAGTTGACGAGGCCTCCATATCCTCCCTGGTACGCTTGCTTCCGGTCTCGAGACTTGTTGCACTACCAAGCTGGAGAACGCTCTCGTTCGAGTAGGCCTCAAAGTTCCACAGCCCGATAGATCGTTGGCATTGTGAACAAGTCAATAAATATCGATCTGCTCGAATCGTTGCGCGTTCGGGTATACTAATGCTGCTGCTGCCGCCGCCGCCTTGTAGTGTCCAATGCAGAGGTAATAGGCTCCAACCAAATAATGCCAACACGACACATGTCTATTCCGATACAATCCAATCGAATCACTCAATCCCGGTACACAGAATTCAGAGAGTGTTGACGTACATGTGAGAAGGCATTCAGAGTCAGCTCCGATGTTTGCAGTTCAGACACGATGAGAGAATGAAGCTCTTCGTGCGATACTACGTTGTACTGAGCAGCACGACGAGGAGGAGGGCGTTGATCAGTACGAGACACGAGCCAAGCGTAGCACTCTCAAGTACGTACGAGTTGCGAAACGAACTCGGGTGCTAGCCGTGGTACGGCACTTGGTAATCGGAGTCGAGGCAGAGAATCTTCGACCGTCACGAAGCTCTGCAGCCTCGAGCGGAATGCATTGAGCAGCAAGTGAGCAGTGGCTTGCGCCGAGAGTCCACGCAGCGGGGGCGGCGGCGGTGATGGCGATGGAGTTGGCAGCTTCGTGGTCTTTGCGACCGGCGAGAGGCTCGAGGCTCCGAGCGACGATGCGAACGACTCGGGACATGACGACGAACGCCACGGGCACAGGTCGATGTGGCTCTCCTTCAGTTGCGCGGTGAACTCGGCGGCGCAGCGTTGCTCGATCTCGGCCGAGAGCAGCTCGCTCGGATACGAGTACGCCAGATGTTGGTGACACACCGAGCACTCGAGGCGATCGACGTCGACCACTCGCCAGCCATGCAAGGCACAAGTCGACGCGTGTGCGAACGGTGGCTTGGCGAACCAGCGGGCCGACGAGAAGCTCGCCAGTCGCGCTTGGTACTGCTCCCACGAGTCGAGCGACGGGCTCTCGTGCGATGATGATGATGATGACGTCGATGGACTCCCGTAACTACGTCGTCTTACACGTCCTACAGCTACAGGACTGGTGCTGGAGTTCAGTGCCGAGATGGCCTTCTCGATATCCTTCTCGCTAATAGCCATGGCGCTGCTCAGTCGCGAGAGAGAGAGAGAGAGAGAGAGCAACGAAGCAACTGAGGGCCATCACCGTACTTGAGTAGGTTTTCATCTTGGGTCGTTCCTCAGGCGACCTCGTACTGAATGCGCTTTCGTTTTGGTGTTTGCATCGTCGCCCTCCCCCACTCGCACCGCTCGCTCTCTCGCTCTCGATCCAACCATCCAACCATCCAACCATCCAACCATCCATCTAACAGCCTCACGGACATTACGTACCAACATCTCATTCGCTAGCACATCTCGTAACGAGAGAACACAACCCATCTACACTCCTCGACACGAGAGATTGGATCAGTGTCGCGCTCTCACGCAAGGATGCCACACCAACGTCGTAGCACAACGACGGCGGCGGCGGCGCTGTTGGTCTTGGCGCTGCTAGCCATCCAAGCCCATGCGCTCATCCACCATCTCGAGATCCGCCACGACACTCGAGGCAAGTTCTTCATCGAGAACTTTGGCTTCGAACCCGGTGGTTTGCTGCGTCTCAACTGCTCGGGTCTGTCGATCGAGCCCATGCCCGAGAGCCCCGATCCTCCTGCGCCCAACACGATCGGCTTCTACATTACGTACTCGCAGACCGACTCACCACGCTTCATCGAGGAGCACGAGGACTCGCCGTGTCTCTTGCAAGTCAAGCAAAAGTCGGCCTTTGAGCGTGTCTATCAGATTACCTCTTGGTTCGTGGGCTTCTCTCCCTTGGAGCCATCATCGTGTGCGATAGATACTAATCAATCATCCCTGGTCCATCCATCATCTATCTATCTATCTATCGTCATCAATCGAATTATGTCGATCTTGATTGTAACAGGGACGGTATTTCTGAGGAGTTTACCGTGCATCCTGAAGGCGCTGGCTTCTACAATGTATATTTCATCTCTTGCTTGCCGCGAGGCACCAAGATCTCCTTCGAGGTGCGTGTGTGTGCGCCATTCACTTCGAGATAGCGCGCGATGCCAACGACTGGCGTGGTTGATGGTACACGCTCATTCGTGTGACTGCGGTAATGTAGTTGGATCTGCTGATGTACAACCCTGGTCCAAACTACCTGTCGATCGGCGAGAGCGTCGAGCCCACGATCTACTCCTTCTTCACGTTCGTGTACGCCGTGGTCTTTTTCCTGTGGGTCTACGGATACATGCGCGGAAGCGATGGGTACGTGCACCCACCAACACTGTATCACAGTATGGTTGGATTTGAGGTTTGTGCGTTCATTGATATTGATATTGATATTGATATTGATGCGCCTTTGTACATGAAACAGCAAGCGAGTATTTACCATTCACTACCTCATGACGATCTTGCTCGTATTCAAGCTACTTTCGGTGCTCTTCCATGGCGTATGTATTTGAATGATCAGTGTTTGGATCGAGTGCACGAAACGAACCAACGTGTCGGTTGTTTGATTGCTTGCAGCTCGAGTTGCACTTTAAGCAGGCCACCGGCTTTGCTGGAGGCTGGGGTGTTGTATATTATTTGCTCACCAGGTACGTTGTGACCATCGCGTGTGGTCGTTGCCCCACACACTGATCGACCCGACCCGTCTTTATAATGGCGATTTACTTTGCAACAGCGTCAAGGGAATCATGCTATTCATCGTCATCTTGTTGATTGGCTCTGGTTGGGCCTTTATCAAGCCGTATCTCTCGGAGCGCGATAAGCAAATCTTTGTGATTGTCATTCCGCTGCAGATCATCGACAATATTGCTCTGATCATTGTGGAATCGAGCACTCCAGGCTCACAAGGCTGGTGGATATCCTTTTCAATCGTACTTGAGAGAGAGAGAAGAAGGTTGGATACCTGCGCGAGTGGATGTTGATTCCTTAACTACTCGAGTGCTTACCAGGACATTGAGATCTTCCGCGTCGTGGATATCATTTGTTGCATCGCGATTCTCGTGCCGATCATTTGGTCGATTCGCCATCTGAAGGAAGCGTCGGCGATCGATGGCAAGGCAGCCAAGAACCTCGAGAAGCTGCGCATGTTCCGCCAGTTCTACCTGATGGTGGTATCGTACATTTACTTTACTCGCATCATTGTGTATCTGTTGGACGCGACGCTGCCGTTCCGCTGGACATGGTTTGGAGTGTTTGCATCTGAACTTGCTACGTTGATATTCTACTTTGCGACTGGGTATGTTCTCTCTCTCTCTCTCTATCTCTCTCTCTCATTCTCTCTCTCTCTCTCTCTATCTCTCTCTCTCTCATTCTCTCTCTCTCTCTCTCTCTCTCTCTATCTCTCTCCAGTCTCTGTGTTACGTTATTACATTGGTACTACAAGCTTTCATAATACTCACGTCTGACTCTCACGTATATGTTCGTTTGTTTGATAGCTACTTATTCCGCCCCGTTGCCGATAACCCCTACCTCAAGAGCTACGATGAAGATGAGATTGTGAGCACAGAAGGCAGCATAGAGATGGAAGACAAGGCCTAAGACCTTTGCTGCCACTGCTATTGGCATCGATTGACCACTATTCGTGCCTTCAGTCTCAGTACCAACAACCGTCATTATGCATCTTGCATCTAAGCTCTTCGATATGCCACATCTATCGTTCATTGATTCATTCATTGATTCCTTCATTCATCACTCGCTACAAATCTATCTATCGATCGATCTATCGATGCTGTCAACCGCCACCTTCCTTTATTCTCTACAATCTCCCTTCAAACCAATATATCTCAAGCTCGCTACGGTTGATCGATCTCGATATCTCTCGATATCTCTCTCTCTCTCTCTTTGCGCTTTCATCGATTGATGTTAAGCAGGCAATGTTTAGCGGATAGGGAGATAGATATTGGGAAGCCCGTTCGTTGATTCGAACGATAGAATTCGCTGAGCCATATCGAGCAGCGGTAAGGTAAGGGAAGGTGGCTCGATGGTTGCGGGAGCTTTTTTCCTTTTCGTGTTGCTTTCGTTCCCTCCGCGCACGCGTTCGCACTCTCTCTCTCTCTCTCTCTCTCTTGCTCACTCCCGGCCGTGTGGTGTGGTGTGCTGTACGTGTGTACGCGGGTTGTTGCTCATCACCGACCACATCTTTGTAGTTGTTGTCACACTGGTTATTGTTTAGTGGTGTGTTTTTTGCAAGAGATATTCATCTCTCGCTCTCCATCTATCTATCTCGCGTGTCGTTTCTTTGTGCGTGCAAGAGTGTGCCGTGGCTATCATGTCCGACGACGACATCCCTGTAGCTTCGGTGTCACCCTTATCAGCGTCGTCAGACGACGAGGATCATCACCAGCACCATCGCCACGAAGCGCGACGTGACTCTCTTGATGGCGACGATGACAATGGCGCTCGTGGCGATGGTAGTCGTAGTGACGAGCACGGTGGTACCTCTTCGAGTGTCCACGAGCCACCAGCTGGGTCGCCACGCGA
>Ga0209935_1003007_pt1 | contig 18598 bp, 21 predicted proteins | sample ThiBio_1000_plan_2_FD_183958 | JGI IMG/M metagenome (GOLD analysis project Ga0209935, IMG submission 183958) | Wastewater bioreactor microbial communities from Cape Town, South Africa - Thiocy_cont_1000_plan (SPAdes) | ecosystem: Engineered > Bioreactor > Thiocyanate-remediating >... | reverse complement strand
TAGATAGATAGATAGATAGATAGATAGATAGATAGATAGATAGATAGATAGATAGATAGATAGATAGATAGATAGATAGATAGATAGATAGATAGATCACGATAGATCACGATAGATCACGATAGAAGGAAGATGGGCATACCGACGCGAGTGCGATAGCAGGCTCCTTCGACCTTGAAGGAGGGGAGCTCGCTCACGGAACCAACACCGACCGAAGCAGAATCACGAAAGAGAATGGCATTGGGCGCGTTACTTCGAAGCCATCTAAAGGATTCGATAGACAGAGAGAGATAGATTGACCAAACGTGTGATTCGATTGAATGGGACCAGGATTTGGGATTGGATTGATTGGATTGGGTTAGAATGGTCGAGATATGGTGGATTGTTGATGGATGGATGGAGATCATTGCGACTTACTGGATGATACGCTTGGCAGCGTAGGAGGTCTCGAGACATCGTTCCTTGGTGGCAATGAGTATCGTGCGAGGTAACAATGAATCATGTGGTAACTTGGCTTGTCCAAAGATCGGCTTGAAGGTTCGATTCGGTAATCGATCGAGATGTAGCTCGGAGTCGGACGATGATGCTGATGCTGATGCTGCGCCACTGACTGTCGTGATGGAATGTCGCTGTGTTGGAGCGAGATGCCGTCGTTGCGATGCTCGAGGTTTGGTGGTCGTGGAGATGATGGTACATGGTGTGTTACGCACGAGAGTTCGAGCTTGCAAGACCCGATGCATTGTCGAGCGAATCTGTGGCCCACGTGCACGTGTGCTTGGATAATATCTCTCGCGCTGTGTTGTGAGCGTGCGCGCTGGATCAATCGATCGAGTACACTCAAATCGCCACTCAAATCGTTGCCCAGTCGAATAGATATCCTGCCTCTCGATCTACTCGATCGATGGATATCGACTCTAACACGCACAGAGCGACGCAGCAGCAGCAGCAGCAGCGAGGAGGAGGACACCAACGAATGAGAATCGATAGAACGAGAGGTAAGGAGATTCGTACCCCGGTTTCTAAAGCCAAAACAGGCTTAGAAGATAGGGTTTTCCAGTGGATTGGAGCTTGAATTGCTTTATCAAGTGCTGCTCGCGTAGATTCTCGTTCGTTGCGGTGGTGCTGAGGTGGCACGTCTTGGATATCGCGGTGGTTGATATCGTGTGGTTGGCGCGATCTACCAAGCCCGAGAGGTGAAGGAATGATTGACAGCGCAGAAGTTGTTGGGTGCGCCAGTCAACGCGACGAAAAGTCCATCGAGGGCCTATCTATTCGAGGAGGAGTTTGGGTTTTTTGGTCGGTGTGGCACGACCAGAGGAGAGGAGGCGCAGTTGTTTGCTCTCCTGCTCTCGCTTACTCACTCGAGCCGACTCTCGCGTGAGATCTTGAGAAGAACGTGAGTTTCGTGTCGTCGTGTGTATCGCTAAATCGAAATCGAAATCCCTCTTTCGTGTGGCGTGATAGAACTGGCGCGTAGCGAGAGACTCGTTGAAGCAGCGCTGTCGGTTACTTTCCTATCGCGTGCGAGATATTCTCTCTCTTGCGTGTGTGTGAATCTTCCCCCACCTCCCAATGAGTACTCGTGGTCTTGATGAGCCTCGTATCCTCCTACTCCTATCCTCCCCTCTCTCATCGCTGACTCTGCCCTACCGACAACTCCCTCCTCCTCATGGAGTCTCGCCCCACCATCACGCCGCCTGATACCTCGCGCAAGACGCACGCCGACAAGCTCAGCGAGATACAAAACCACCTGCTGTCGATCACCGGCGATCCCTCGTCGCTCGCCAAATGGGTGGCCCTAATGCTCCCTGAGATCAGCCCCAAGACCATCGACAACAGTACGTTCTCGTTACGCAGATATTTCCCAATGCTGTGCCCGAGATATTTCCATTGTGGTTCGAGATGTTAATATCGCGCGCAAATATCTCGCTTTCGACCGAATAGTTTACAGCGACATCGCTTCTCCTGCCACTGAGGAGCCCGTGGTCGTCGAGGAGGTCTCTGCGGAGCCCGTGGTCGTCGAGCAGGATGGCTGCACCTCGACCTCTACTCCTACCTCGACCTCGACCTCCACTTCTACCTCCACCTCTCCGAGCACGTTGACTGTGCCCACCAACTTCAACTCCAACTCCAACTTTAACAACTCCAACTCCAACTCCAACTCAACGTCGATGATCAGCCGCAGCCTCTCAAGCTCGATGTTGGCTCCTTCATCCAAGAGCGGCTGCTTACCGATCGACCATGTTATCGCGAGCTCGAAGACCGCCCCCAACAACAACAACAACCAAAGTAGCAGCGCTACCAACGCCGAGAAGGAACTCGTGAGTGCCAGCGAGGCCGAGGAGCCACCGACTGCCGCCGCTCTCGATTGCCTGCTCGACGCCTCCTGTGGCAAGGAGGCTGCCAAGCCTGCGCCGGCGCAGTCCAAGGCCCATGCCGCGACCTTGATCACGGCCACCGTTACCGTGCCCGTGGCTGTTGCCGCGAATCCAGCATATCGTACGTCGCGTCGTACTCGTCTCTCACTTCCGATCGTACTTGCGCGCTCCTAGACTCACTCGCCTGCTTGCTCGCCTCCTTTCTGCAGCCAAATGCTCGTGCAAGAGCAAGCAGTGCCGAATGAGCGTGTCTGGCGCTAGTCGCTACACCATCACACTCGTTTGCACCGTGTGCAACGTCACTCGCTATCGATCGTGCAGCGAGTGCCGCAACCTCGCCAAGATCGCTCCATTCTTGCAGGTCGTGAAGCGCCCCATGGTGCTGTACGCCGAGGATGGCCAGGAAGTGCAGTCTACCGACAACCTCTCGAATCAGTATGTTCTTCTACTACTCGTGTTGTTTGTCTCTTCGTCGCCAACGAGACTGACGCCGCGATCGTGTGATACAGGCGCTACTATGTCTCCGTCGGCGATGCAAAGCTGGTCTCACACGTGCTCGTGCGACTGGGCACCGGCTCGGAGTGCAGCCACTTTGAGTACGGGCCTACGGGCAAGACGCATGAGCTCGACTGGTTCGTCAAGAGCAACGTCCGTCGTGTCAACAAGCGCAAGCGTGACAGCAGCGCCGCAGACACCAACAATACTTTGAGCGATCGCGCGTCGACGACGCCCGCCAAGCGCCCCAGGCTCGACAAGGCTCGCCACCTCGACGCACCTGTCGACACGAGCCCTCAGGTGCCCCCTCACGTTCGCGCGTCGAGCCAGCTCGTGCCCGCTCCGCCGTTGCCGATGCTGCCCGTTGCACGACAGCTATTTTCGGCTGAAGACGCTCGGCCAGAGCCACCTCCGCCGCTGTTTGCGCAAGTCGCGAGCCAACAGCAACGCCAGCAAGTGGACACCAACCTCCTTCAGGACTTTTTGTGCCCGACCGACAGTGCTCAAGACTCGATCACCGATACCAACATCTCTTCCCAGTGGTCGCAGGACTAGGTTCTCTCTCCCTCCCTCGCGCATCCGCTTTGATATTCTCGTTCTCGTTCTCGTTCTCGTTCTCTATTTCTCTCTCGATTTATCGTTTGTATTTGTAGTGTTGTTTGGTTTGCATTGCCTTATGTATGATGTGAAATGTTCTTGTGTATGTCTGAAACGACGCACGCTTCTATCCTTCTAACCTATCTATTATTCTATCCAGTGTTTGCTACTCCTCTCCTGCTCTACTCTACTCTCCAGCTTCGAGCTGCTTCAACGAAATACACGCCACCTACGGCGCTGGTTTGTTGTTCTCAGCACCTTCTCGTCGCCAACGAGCGTACCCAACGCTCCGGCTCGGCGCACGGTACGCTCCGGCGCACGGACCATGCAATTCCACGCACCCACGCACAACAAAAGCCACTTCTCAACAATCGCCAATCGCTGTACTTTACTACCCCTCACTCTTCCGCACCAACCAGCGCCACTCTTCCCACCCAACCAGCACTCCTCCCGGCACTCCCCGCATCGCTCGATTTGTTGCTCTCGGGGAGAAGATTGTTGCACGCCTCACTCGAGTGTCGCTCGAGGCTCCCGCTCCTCGATGGCCGATGCGCTTCGCCGCTCCTTGGAAGTCCTGCCGAAGCGTGAGCTTGTGCGTCGTCTTTATACCCTGCTCCAAACCGACGCGATTCTAGCAGCAAGTACGTGAACAGCCACCACTCTAACTCTACTATCTTTTAGTAGCCGTAGCGCTCTATCGTTCCGAATATTCGTTTTCGAGAACAGAGGACGCGCGAGGGTGGCGGCGTGTGTGGGAGGGAGGCGTCGTGGTGTGCGGCAGTACGGCGGCAGTACGGGACAGTAGGCGCGCGGTAGGAGATTGTTTTTGGCGGGAAAGGTTCCTCTGGTGTCCCACAAAATATCTCACCCTCCTTACCGACCCACAACTCCAACAGGGTATCAGCAACTGTTCCCGGAGACAACAGTACTTCGACATCCTCGTTCTCGATATTCATCTCGTTCGGTATTGGACGGCCTTGTAGGTACGAGAACCTCCCAAGCTCGCGATGGCACGCGCTCTCACAGAAGCACTAAAAACCGGCGACGTTTGGGTTTTGTTAGCTGGCCCAGCAGCTGGCCCCGCACCGTGTGAGGTCTCGCCCCGAAGTGACGCTGGGCGCGAGACACCAAGCTTCGACACTGCCTCGTCCGAGGTGGACTCCAATGACAGCGACGTGTCCGAGGGGCCACCGAGCGCTGCAACGACACCTGCTTTACCCGAGGCTGAACAACCGAATCCGATGACACCTTCGCCAGACGACATTGAACAACCGAATCCAACAGTCGATCAACAAGCGCCACTTTGCTCATGCAGCAATGCGCCATGGGAAATGAAACAAGATGGCACACAGAGAATCACTTTGACGATCAGATGCAAAGTGTGCGAAAGGCTCCGTTATCGCTCGTGTCGGGAGTGCCACGACTTGTCGAAGCACGCCTTCCAAGGCACGAGAGAAGGTCCGCTGTGGGAACCTGATAGGCTCTTCAGCTACGACCCAAAGACGGGCCACCGACACTTGGAGCCCAACGAGCCACTCACTGAGCAGTACGTACCAAGTATGCTTCGGTCGCTCGGCCTCGAACACCACTGATCAGATGACCTCCACAATACTCGCTTTCTTCTTGTTGTGCTCCGGTTCAGGTTCTATTATCTGATGCCTACAGGAAAGCAAGATCTGAGGGTCCTTGCGCGCCTCGGACCGCACGATCGCTGCCAGCATTTTGTCTATCACAACGGGGCTTGGCACGTTAAAACCAACGTCGGCAAGAAACACAAGAGCCCCAAGAGTCACAAGCGTCACAAGCGCCAGCGCTCCGAGCCATTGGCACCACTGCAGTCCAACCGTAGCCCAACCTCGAGTCGTGCCACCAAGCTCCCCAAGCCTGCCTCACAAGGGCCGGCACTCGAGCAGCAGTAGCCAGCAACGACTTCTCATCTACGCATAATTGTATTCGGTTTAGATAGAAAAGCTTGCAGCCCTTCGATCAGAACCAATCAACCAACCAACCAACCAACCAACCAATCAATCAATCAATCAATCAATCAATCAATCAATCAATCAATCAATCAATCAATCAATCAATCAATCAATCAATCAATCAATCAATCAATCAATCAATCAATCAATCAATCAATCAATCAATCAATCGAATCAATCAATCAATCAATCAATCAATCAATCAACCAATCTACAAATCAATCAATCAATCAATCGAATCAATCGAATCAATCAATCAATGAAATCCTGTAGTTGTACCTACATCCATTCGATCATGGAAGCAACTCTATGACGTTCCAGTCTCGCAGCGCCGCTTCCAAGCGAGAGAGCCACTGCGCATACACGACTCGACCTCGCTCGGTTTCCACGAGCAGAGGCATTGTCGGACCCACGATCACGAATCCAGTCAAGTGCAGCAGCGCCTACGCCACGCACGGGAGTTATTGTTTCTCTCGCGTCAGTGTTATCGATCACAGGAAGGGTATGCGCGAGTCACGGTTGCCATGTACCTTTCGATACGCCAAGATACAATCGTCGAACGAAAAGTTCTGGATGCCGGTCGAGAGCAACGTGCTGTGGTACAACGAGAGCAATCTCTGTTCGCGTTGGACTCGATGTTCTGTGGCTGTGTCAGCCGACATCAACACACACCAGCCCCACGTACACGCGTTGTAATGAGCATGTATCACTACTGCCTGCGAACGGCGGATCATCGCGCACGTACAGAACGAGATGACGAACAGGAAGGCAATGTCGAGAAGGACCGCGATCGGTCCACCGCGTCGAACGAGCTGAAAGTCCACCATCACCATACGAGACGCATCATCGGAGAAGAACAAGTTGTCGGTACGGTAATCTCCATGGCTGCCATCATCATCGTCATCATCGTCATCATCGTGAACTCGTGAATGAGTTCATCGTCATACGGATGGCACGCACTCGCTCGTTCATGGCGATTGCATCGTACACCAAGGCCTGAGGTCCAAGACCCCATTCATGCGCCACATCGTTCTCGCACGCGGTCCATCTCGTAAAGACACTGTGCAAGAAGGGCGTGAATTGAGTCTCATCCCACACTGAGGCAATGAGGTCGACCATGCTCTGACGCAAGGGTATACGCTACTCGCAGTGATTCATCCATCAGTACGAGCGAGAGATTGTGAGTGTGAGTGTGAGTAATTGTGTTCGATACGGTACGGCATCGGGTGCATGCATCAGCCACGACCACTTGCCGCCTTGCTCAAAGTCCGCATCACGACCCCATGCGAACGAGTGATACAATGCCAACGATCGTAGCGCAGTCTCTGCTTGAACCTCGCTCATTCCTTTGAGCTGCAGCATCATCATCAGCCGTGAGTGATCGAGTGATCGATCGATTGGCACCAACGCAGGCAGAGCACTCGAACCTCATCGCCTGCAATCACGGCCGGCACTCGCAGCCTGAGATCCTCCATGATCACAAAGTACTTGCTGTTATCACTGCTGCATTCCGAGTGATACGTCATCGGAACAGTGACGCCGTGCTCCTTGAGATACTCTGTGATCGAGTTGGTTCGAGTTGGTACACTCACGCCAAGCGCATGAATCGAATCGACTTGAATAGAATCGAATCGAATCGACCTACCGAGAAGCTCCGGCGCCACGGTACGATAGAAGAGCGGCTCGTTCGAGTAGAACCTCATGGCCTTGGCGAACTCTTGGCCTGCACCATCGGGCAATCCGTACTTGACCTACTCGCGGGAGATTCGAAGCCTCAAGTAAGGGTCGATTGTTGATGGGGAGAGAGACATTTGGATCGTTCAGTTGAGGTATACCAACAATCGAGATGGCAGAGTGATGGCTGCATCGTTGTAGGTCAACGAGAAGCATGCCAGCTGGAGATTGTTGGGTAGCGGAGTGAGTCGAGTGATCGATCGATCGATGTATGTGGGCGAGCGTCATACGCACGCGACTACTGAAACCGACAGGAGCGCTGCCCATGCTCTGCTGCAGCACCTCGGTCACGCTCGAGGCATTCAGATGTCCGCCAGCTCTTGTTGGTAGTGGTGAGTTCCGCACTGCAAGGGTGGCTGTGGTAGGTGCGGTTGCGATCGCGATCGTACGTACCGAAGAGCCTCGGAGAACCACTCGGCATTGATCTCAGTCTCAGAGGTCGGGATATGCATCGGACAGAAGGCGAATGAACGAGGCGAAGGAGCGATGGCCACTGTTCTTTCCTTCTTACCCGCGAGGCAACAACACCACCACCAACACCAACAGAATCAACATGGATCTCAACCCGTTCGCAGTACGACAAGCGCCAATACCAACCACTGCCATCTTTGACTTCAATACCTTCGACGACGACTCTACAACCTGCTCCAACAACGACAACGATCTGCTGTCATTGTACGACAGTGGCCCCAACCTCCTCGATGACGACCGCTTCCCACTCCACGCAGCAGCACAAGCGGGCGATCTCGATCGCATCCGCTCGCTCATCACGAGACGTCATATCGATCCCGCGTGTATCAACGACACCCTGGCGACTCCCTTGCATGTGGCGGCCGACACGAGCACCGTGGCTCTGCTGTGCGAGCTTGGCGCCGACCCGAACAAGCCCGATCTCCAAGGTCGAACGCCACTGCACCTCGCCGTACAACGACACCGATTCGAGCACGTACGATTACTCCTCGATCATGGCGCGTGTCCCAACATGCGTGTGCTCGAGCTCGATCGAGATGTCGATCCGGCCAACTCCTTGCATCTGGCTCTCGAGACGCGCGCTCGTGTGCTCGAGCCGCTCGTGCGCTTGTTGATCGACCATCGCGTCTCAGTCAACGATCGACTAGCCAAGAAAAGTGGCACTCCCTTGCACATGGCGGTGCGCAATTCGAACACAATCCTGAACACTCTATGCAACGCTGGAAAGGGAGCCATTGATCAAGAGGAGATCGACCAGAACAAGGTCGTGCGGTTGCTCATTGCCAATGGCGCTGACAAGCAAGCCTTGCTGGTATGCACACCATCGCCAACCTCACGAGTAGCTGGATCGATTGTTGATGTACGCGGCATAATGCAGAGTGATGAGGAACCTTTCACCGCATGGGACTTGGCCGAGATGCCTCAGTTGAAGCAACTCATCGAACGAGCAGGTACACGATTCGATATCTATCTACCGTGATCTACCGTGATCCACTGTAATCTAGCATGATGTATCTAATGCAAAACTGTTGTATTGTAGAGTACATTTGGACGATCGAGAAACACTTTCGAGCTCCGGAGAGCATCAAGGCCGCTATCACAACCATGGTCTTGCTTCGATCTTTGGAGCACTCGTCGATCGTGTCGTTGATGCCGAACGAGTTGTTGTTCGAGATCTTTCAATTCTTGTGAGCGGCTCTCTCGTTGGTACACTGTTGCGCAGGCAGAGGATCTAGCTAGTCCAATGAAGCACGCTCTTGATCGGTGGCCCAAGACGTTGAGTGGCGTTGCAGATCCCTCACTCTGGAGCCCTCAGGACCCGAAATCAGCCGTCGACCTGATGGCGTATATCCGACGGCCATTATCACACAGCACATCAGTATGAAGAAGCCGGCCACAGACGCTGCCAATCCAAGGTCGCTTCTCCATGATCCAGTAATGTACGAGCTGCACTGTCGGCCGCCTCCTCCTGACAAGAGCACTGCAAAGTTCGTAAAGTGGCTCGTCGAGCCGCAGATGTGTGTCGAGTTGCTCATCGAGAGACACTTGTCCTCGCATTGCCAACGACCGCTCGAGTCAATGTAACCGAGACACGCCGAGTGATAGCTCGTGGCTTGCTTGATCGAGAAGCACAACTGAGCCGCTGACGACAGTTGCGATGTGCCGTTGGTCAGCGTCACATCGATCGCCAACGAGCCCAGCCGAACGTTCGAGATTTGCGTGGCAGCGTGGAGCACCGATGCGCTCACTGGTGCGACAACCAATGCTGTCGATTCTGCTTGGGCTCCGGCTCCTGCTGCTCCAGAGCTCAGAGTCACCGACGCCGAGAGGCCTGACGGCGACGTCACGACCACCATCGTGCTCGAGCCGTTGCTCGGAAGTGGTTGGATCACTTGAGTCGCGATCGTCGGAGCCGACGTGCTCGTGTCGAGAGTGGCGAGAGGCTGGATCACTGGCGGAGGAAGTGGCTGCCCGCTGTTGGTGCTCGTGCCGTTGTTGCCGCTTGCTGATGCATCGAGAGAGACTCCCGCTTGCGATGATGAGTTCGACGGGATCGCTGCTGGAAGAGGAGACGAAGAGTTCGAAGACGCTGTGCCTGGTGGTGGCGGCGGCGATGGCGACGGCGATGGCGATGGTGAAGGCGATGGCGGAGGAGGAGGAGGCGGAGGAGGCAGCATGAAGCATGGCTCGCATGGACCTCCGCAATCGATGCCGACCTCGCCTTGGTTGCGATATCCATCGCCGCACGATGCCGTTCCTGTGCAAGAGACCGAGATCGGAAGCTCAGGATACAACGGCGAGCTCGACAACAAGATCATCGAGGTCGAGAACGATCCGGTGCTCGCTGGCATGCACTCCACCGTGATGGTCAGTGAGGCATTGGGCAGCAGTTGATTCGGCAGAGACGACAGCACCGACAACCATGTCGACGACGAGTCATCGACCAGCAGGCCACTCAGATCCAGCACTGCGTTGCCGATGTTCGACACCACTCCTTCGCCGACCTTCGATGCTCCAACAGGCACTGAACCCAGATCGATGAACGGCGTGCTGGTGCTGCTGTTGCTCTCGAACTCAATCAAAGGAGCGATACCAAACCAGTCGAGTTGTGCCACACTCACAGGAGACAATGCGAAAGGCGTCACGAACTGAAGCACAAGAGTGTGCGCAAATGGTCGTAGTGGAATCAATGACAGCAGCACTCGCACGGGCCCTCCTGAGCCAGCTGGCGCCAGAGTCACTGAGCCTGGCGTCAGAGAGAGTGTGCCGACATCGGAAAACAGCACCCACGAGTCGTCGAGAGTCTCGCGAGTGCTCCTCCTCGAGGTGCTTGTGTTCCATTGATCGATCGTCACCGACAGAGAGAGCGACACTGTCACTGATGCTTGGTTGCTCACTGTAATTTGTCGTTGAATCGATGTGCCTCCGCTCACTTGCCCGAACGAAGGACCTCCGACATCGAAGACCACCAGCGGTTGAGGGTTGCACACGATCGAGTATGAGAAGTTCATCACCATCATCGACGGTGAGCCTGCCATCACCACCAACGTCGCTTGGTATTGTGCTGTCTCGTTGGAAGGTGTGCACGAGACTGTGAGGCTCAGCGACCCTCCTGCCGTGATGTTCGACTGCCCGCTCGGACTCAAGGCGAACACACCACTCGAGATCGACAGAGGAGAGGTGGCGTTGGCGTTGTTCGAGTTCCACGAGAGGTACGCCTCTATCGACAGTGTCGACAAGTTGTCAAAGTTGGTGATCGTCACTGCGCCATTCGAAGGAATGTACGCTGGTGCTTGTATCGAGACCAAAGATCCTGGAGCAGGATTCGATGAGAAGTACGGCGTGCAGCTCAATGTGAAGCTCACGCTCGATTGAGCTGGATCGTTGGTCGACAGAACCAGAGTGTCGACGAATGGTCCTTGGGCGGCCAGCGGTACGGCACACACCAATGTGATGATTGCAATCGTTGAGTTGCCTTGGTTCAAGCTCGAGATCGGAAGAGATCCTGACGAGATCGAGAACCATGATCCCATCGAGAATGATCCTGATTGAGACACGCTCAGCGATCCTGCTCCATTGTTCGAGATCGAGATCGTCTTGGTCGATGTCGATGACACTGATCCAAACGAGATCGTCGATGATGCTGATGGTGTCGACGAGTACAACGGAGCAGCAGTGCAGCTCAATGTGAAGCTCACGCTCGATTGGTTTGGATCGTTGGTCGACAGAACCAGAGTGTCGACGAATGGTGTCGATGGACTCGATCCTGTCGGTGGCGTGCACACGATCGAGATGATCGATGAAGGTGAGCCTCGATTCAAGCTCGAGATCGGAAGAGATCCTGACGAGATCGAGAACCACGATCCCATCGAGAGCGATCCTGATTGAGACACGCTCAGTGATCCTGCTCCATTGTTCGAGTTCGAGATCGTCTTGGTCGATGTCGATGACACTGATCCAAACGAGATCGTCGATGATGCTGATGGTGTCGACGAGTAGATTGGAGCAGCAGTGCAGCTCAATGTGAAGTTTACGCTCGATTGGTTTGGATCGTTGGTCGACAGAACCAGAGTGTCGACGAATGGTGTCGATGGACTCGATCCTGTCGGTGGCGTGCACACGATCGAGATCATCGATGGTCCTGATCCTTTGTTCAAGCTCGAGATCGGAAGAGATCCTGACGAGATCGAGAACCATGAGCCTGATGCAAGAGATCCTGATTGAGAGACGCTCAGCGATCCAGTTCCATTGTTCGAGATCGAGATCGTCTTGGTCGATGTCGATGACACTGATCCAAACGAGATCGTCGATGATGCTGATGGTGTCGACGAGTACAACGGAGCAGCAGTGCAGCTCAACGTGAAGCTCACACTCGGTTGGGCAGGATCGTTGGTCGACAGAACCAGAGTGTCGATGTATGGTGTCGATGGACTCGATCCTGTCGGTGGCGTGCATACGATCGAGATGATCGATGAAGGTGAGCCTCGATTCAAGCTCGAGATCGGAAGAGATCCTGACGAGATCGAGAACCACGATCCCATCGAGAGCGATACTGATTGAGCGACAATCAATGGCGCTGATCCGGAATTCGACACTGAGATCGTCTTCGTGCTGGTGCTCGTGACACTGCTGAACGTTATTCCACTTCCAACTGATGGCGTCGTTGAGAGCTGCGATGCCGACGAGCACGAGAGCTGGTACGTCGCCGATGCTTGGTATGGATCGTTCGATTGCAGCGTGAGAGTGTCAGTGAACGGCGGAGTCGATGGCGATCCTGTTGGTGGTGTGCACACGATCACGATCGACGATGCTGAGTTGCTCGCCAAGTTCGAGATCGGAAGAGATCCTGACGAGATCGAGAACCATGATCCCATCGAGAGCGATCCTGATTGAGACACGCTCAACGATCCGGGTCCCGTGTTGCTCACTTGAATCGTGTTGGCGCCCGAGCTTGTGATCGCACTGAACACGATCGTTGCTCCTCCTGTCGGTGTCAAGCTCATCAATGGTGCAGGAGTGCACAGGAGCGAGTAGCTGACCGTTGCTTGTGTCGGATCGTTGGTGCTCAGCTGCAGAGTGTCCGAGTATGCCGCCGACGCTCCTGGCGGTGGTGTGCACTCCACCCATATCGTCTGGTACATCACGCCGTTCGTCTGTCCGGTGATCGGAAGCACTGCCGGCGTCAGCGAGAACCATGAGTTCATGTGGAACGAGCCGGCTTGCGCGATGTTCAATGTTCCGACTCCGAGGTTCTTCACACCGAGTGCGCTGGATTTGGATGTCTGCACGTTGTTGAACGTGATGGTCGATGACACACTCGGCGTCGATGTGAATCTCGACGCAGACGAGCACATCAGCGTGAACGTCACTGATGCTTGAGATACGTCGTTGGTCGACAGCACCAGCGAGTCGGTGAACGATTGTGGTGCACCGATCGGAGGAGTGCACTTGATCGAGATGCTCACAGATCCTGCTGCGAACGTGAGTCCCGATATCGGAAGACCCGATTGCACACTGAACCACGAGCCTGGAGTGAAGCTCGACGATTGCACAGCTTGCAGCGTTCCTGTGCCTCCATTCGACACCATGATCGTCGCTGCTGCTGTCGATGTCACACTTCCAAAGTCGATGGTGCTTGGACTCGGCGATGAGAATATCGGCGATGGCACTGCCGAGCACACGAGCAAGAAGCTCACGCTCGATTGAGTCGGATCGTTGGTTGTGAGTTGCAATGTATCCGACCACGAGCCAGTCGCCATCGCTGGAGGATCGCACACGATCGAGATGATCGATGGTGGTGATCCTTGGTTCAAGCTCGAGATCGGAAGCGATCCTGATGAGATCGAGAACCATGATCCCATCGAGAGCGATACTGATTGCATGACGCTCAATGTAGCTGATCCATTGTTCGAGATCGAGATCGTCTGAGTTGTGGCAATTTGAGGCCTGGTGCTGAACGATATGGTCGCCAATGGAACTGGCGTCGACGAGTACAATGGAGCAGCAGTGCAGCTCAACGTGAAGTTTACAAGCAATTGAGCAGGATCGTTGGTCGACAGAACGAGAGTGTCGATGTATGGTGTCGATGGACTCGATCCTGTCGGTGGTGTGCACACGATCGAGATGATCGATGGTGATCCTTGGTTCAAGCTCGAGATCGGAAGCGATCCTGACGAGATCGAGAACCATGATCCCATCGAGAGCGATCCTGATTGAGACACGCTCAGTGATCCTGCTCCATTGTTCGAGTTCGAGATCGTCTTGGTCGATGTCGATGACACTGATCCAAACGAGATCGTCGATGATGCTGATGGTGTCGACGAGTAGATTGGAGCAGCAGTGCAGCTCAACGTGAAGTTTACAAGCGATTGGTTTGGATCGTTGGTCGACAGAACGAGAGTGTCGATGTATGGTGTCGATGGACTCGATCCTGTCGGTGGTGTGCACACGATCGAGATCATCGATGATGGTGATCCTTTGTTCAAGCTCGAGATCGGAAGAGATCCTGACGAGATCGAGAACCATGAGCCTGATGCAAATGATCCTGATTGAGAGACGCTCAGTGATCCAGTTCCATTGTTCGAGATCGAGATCGTCTTGGTCGATGTCGATGACACTGATCCAAACGAGATCGTCGATGATGCTGATGGTGTCAATGTCATTGATGGAGCTGCAGTGCAGCTCAGCGTGAAGCTCACGCTCGATTGGTTTGGATCGTTGGTCGACAGAACGAGAGTGTCGACGAATGGTGTCGATGGACTCGATCCTGTCGGTGGCGTGCACACGATCGAGATGATCGATGAAGGTGAGCCTCGATTCAAGCTCGAGATCGGAAGAGACCCTGACGAGATCGAGAACCATGAGCCTGATGCAAGAGATCCTGATTGAGAGACGCTCAGTGATCCTGCGCCATTGTTCGAGATCGAGATCGTCTTGGTCGATGTCGATGACACTGATCCAAACGAGATCGTCGATGATGCTGATGGTGTCGACGAGTAGATTGGAGCAGCAGTGCAGCTCAACGTGAAGTTTACAAGCGATTGGTTTGGATCGTTGCTCGACAGAACCAGAGTGTCGATGTATGGTGTCGATGGACTCGATCCTGTCGGTGGCGTGCACACGATCGAGAGGATCGATGCAGGCGAGCCTTGATTCAAGCTCGAGATCGGAAGAGATCCTGCCAAGATCGAGAACCATGATCCCATCGAGAGCGATCCCGATTGAGAGACGCTCAGTGATCCTGCGCCATTGTTCGAGATCGATATCGTCTGGTTGAGCGCCAGCGTGACATTGGAGAACGAAATCGTTGATCCTGATGCAGGACTGACAAGCATATCTGGAGCTGGCTTGGAGCAAGTGAGGTTGTACGAGTACGGGCTCATACTTCCTGCCTCGTTAGTGGTGTAACTCAAAGCGCTTGTTTGAGAGTACGGAGGAATGGCAGCAACAGGAGGTTGACAAGTGATGGCAATGGTTGAAGATTGTCCAGGCACCACGGATACCGTTCCAGATGTCGACAGTGAGAACCACGATGATGCCAAAGTGTTTGGTTGAGAGGTGAGAAGCTCCAATCCGAGATTCGAGATCGTGAGCCCGATCGAACTCGAGTTGGTGACGACACCAAAGTTGAACGACGCTCCCGGTGATGGGCTGGAGCGGTACACAGGCCCGATTGAGTCGCAAACGATCGAGTAGTGCAAAACGACCCTCGCAGGATCGTTGGTCGTCAACGAAATTGTCTCATTCCATTGTGGCGTGGTCGGCATCGAAGGAGTGGTGCACTTGATGGTGATGTTCGAGCTTGCACCAGGAACAAGTGCAAAAGGAAATCCAGAGAGCGAGATCCATGATCCAGGCAAAAGTGCATTCGGTGTGACAGTGAGAGTAGTGCTGCTGCCACTGTTGGTCACCACAACTTGAGTAGTGGCACTGTTGCTCCTTGGTGCAAACACAACCGCTTGAGATCCAACTGCAGGAGAGGATTGGTACATTGCGCCACTGACCACCAATGTGGCAGTATTCGATGTGATTGAGCCAGCCGAATTACTGAGAACTGCTTGATACTGCCAGCTGGGACTTGATAGCATCGCCGACATCACAGTGTAGGAAAGTGATGTGGCTCCTGAGATTGGGGAATAGCTCGCTCCTCCATTGACGCTCACTTGCCACTGCACACTGGGCGTTGGTGTTCCTGACCCTGCGACTGTGAATGTGGCCGAGCTTCCTGGCGCCACGAGCACCGATGTTGGTTGAGTGGTAATCGATGGTGGAGTGCCGCCTGCGCGAGGGAAGTCAGTGGGTCGATATCATGCGTGAGAAATGGAGCCAATAAACGGACCGCATGGAGTACAGGCGCCATTTCCAGTGGGTGGTGCATCACACCACATGGGAAGTGGACACAGCTGATGACAGCAGACATTGTCGATGATGGGTTAGGAGTACGAAACAAACAAGAGCACAAATCCTCCACGTACAAAGGAGTTGTTTGTCAAGTCGACGGAGAGAATGCTGGGCATACTCTGTAGGAATGTCGGAAAGGGACTGGCCAATTGATTATCATTCAGGGCTCTGACAACAAGTAGATTCCGCCGAACGGCATCAGAGTGGTATTGATTCCGAGAGTTGAGGCTTGGTATCGTACAGTTGTTGGAGGTTGGTCAGCGCTCCGATCTCTGATGGAATGGTTCCATTCAGTTGATTGTAACTAAAATCGCTGCGAGTAGAAGAAGAAAGAGTGAGTACTCGAGCTGCCAATCCAAGGAACAGCTGCTAGCACTTGGATGGTGGTGGTGGTGGTTGTTTCCGTGTAAAGGGTGCTTGCTGGATTGGCCGGCTGACAGAAAGTGGTGAGATGCTGTGGTCTGCGTAAGGTAGTTCAACGTACATGTGCGTGAGGCTCGTGATGGATCCAAGGCTTGGTGGGATGGGGCCAGAGATTTGGTTGTTATCCAACAGCCTGCGTTGCTCGAACGGACGCACTGTTGAGTACATCACTCAATGTTACACAAACTTATTGCCATAGGAAGATCAACGTACAGCTGTCGCAAGTAAACGAGGTTGGCGATGGTCGAAGGAATGGACCCGGAGAGCTGATTGTAGCCCAGCCAACTACGCGAATAGCGGCGATGAGTCGTCGAACACACTCTTGTCCATCAAAAACCCTCGCAACATACAGGCTCTGAAGGTTGGTGAGGCTTCCGATTGCCGGGGGGATAGTTCCTGATAGTTGATTGGCCTCCATTAGTCTGTGTTGTTGATACACCAAGCAGCCACAGACAGCATGTATCGCCTGGTTAGCATCACCAATCGCTCCAATCCACACATACACTAAGTCTCTCGGTTGCTTGCAGTAAGTATAACCTCTACATACAGCGATTGAAGGTTCGTGAGACTGCTGATACTTGACGGAATGGTCCCGTTGAGTTGATTGCCGCTCAGCCACCTGTGCGTTGAAGTAAATTGGGGGGATGAATGAATGAATGAAAGAATGCTAAGAATCTGCTGGTATAGTATGCGTCGGAACGTACAGGGACTGAAGATTGGTAAGGTTGCCAATCGTCGACGGTATCGTTCCGGAGAGTTGATTGCCCTCCATCAATCTACGTTGTTGATGCATCGAGTGGTTTGCAACACGATAATACGGGTTAACAAAACGATACGACGATAACAGCGGAAATGTTAGTGGTTAATGCGAGCCATTTGAGTCGCGGTGGTAGTTCAATGCTTGCGCGATCATGAATTCGTTCACGTACAGGCCGCGAAGGTTGGTGAGTTGGACTATACTCGCCGGAATAGTACCGGAGATTTGGTTCCCATCCACCACGCTGAGTGGAGAGAGGTTAAAGTGGCACAACAATCAACCAACCAGCTGAGTTAGTAGCATTTTACGATTGGGCAAACAAAACGCAATAGTGTATAGCACAGCGTACAGGCTCCGAAGGTTCGTAAGGCTGTTTATGTCCGATGGAAGCGTTCCCGAGAGGAGATTATTATCCACGTCCCTGGAGCGAGGCAGGCAGGAATAACAAGAGCCAGTTAGTTAGTTTGGGTTAGAGTACAAAGGCTGGAGGTGATAACTTGAATACGACGGTAAAACTGCGCGTACACGTCTTGAAGGTTGGAAAGCGCGGTGATACTCGCAGGAATGCTACCTGTGAGACGATTTTCATACACGTTGCTGTTGAATTGCCATGGTGTGAGCGTTCAGAAGCATGTGGAATGTCAACACTATTGATCTATCTATCTATCTATCCGCGCGCTAGTGACGTACAGTTGTTGAAGGCTAATGAGGTTACCGATGTTCACTGGAATGGTTCCCGATAGTTGATTGGAGTCCAACGAACTACACGGCATCGTTAGCAGCTCGAATGTCAGTTCAGAGAAGAACGAGAGGCGCCGTAAATGGCTCGCAACGTACAGGATTTGAAGGTCGGTGAGAGCGGCGATGGTCGTAGGAATGGTGCCCGAGAGTCCATTGGAGCTAAGAGTTCTATGGGTGGTAGAGATCAATAGCCCCCAACACAAGGGAGAGTCTCGACATCAATGCGCGCAAGTTGATTGGGTTGTAAAGATGACGAGCGAGCTGGAGATATTATGAACACGCGGGCTGCGGCACCAAGCGTTCATAAATGGCGTAATATGACGAGCTGCGCGACACCGACAATCGCATAGCGAGCGATACGTACAGTTGGAGAATGAGTCCGCTGGTACACACGACGCCATACCATGAGCTGGTGCACGGATCTCCAGACAGCCAATGGGAGTTATCTATCCAGTGAGGACCGTTGGTTGCGTTGTACAAATCCACCAGAGCCGATACTGCTCATCATCATCATCATCATCATCATCATCATCATCATCATCATCATCATCATCATCATCATCATCATCATCATCATCATCATCATCATCATCATCATCATCATCATCATCATCATCATCATC
>Ga0209935_1003006_pt1 | contig 18600 bp, 21 predicted proteins | sample ThiBio_1000_plan_2_FD_183958 | JGI IMG/M metagenome (GOLD analysis project Ga0209935, IMG submission 183958) | Wastewater bioreactor microbial communities from Cape Town, South Africa - Thiocy_cont_1000_plan (SPAdes) | ecosystem: Engineered > Bioreactor > Thiocyanate-remediating >... | reverse complement strand
TAGGGTTGATGGAGGAAAGAATGTGTTGAAGGGCACGTTGGCAAGAAGAGAGAAGATTCTCGCGAACTCTGTGAAGGATATTCAATGGCAGGAGTCCGAAGACGAGGTATCCGATACTGATTCTATGGACACGCAGAGCGAGTGGGGAGGGAGGAAAGTCAAATGGGGGGAGACAACAGAGAGCGAGAGACAATCAGAGTCAGAGATGGCCTCGAGCTATCAACCTCCTGTGCCTGAGGAAAGCCCATTATTGGACGCGCAGAAGAAGGCGAGCAAGTCATGCTGCTCTTGTACCCTCTTTTAAAACAACATCCTAGGATGGAGATTTTTACTTCTTGGAACTGGTAAATGTCGAACTGATCGAGATGCAGAAGCAGCGTCCACTGTTGACAGAAGCGCAATGCTTTACACATTGTTTACTTTGGCACGCTTTCCACTTTAGTGACAATGCTGTCGTTTTGGGCAAGAACGCAAAGAAACCATCTGCCTTGCGAAGTTAATTTACCCATCGAGATTTGGCTTCATATTCTGGTTTTGGCTGGGATCAAAGCGACCGCTGTCATGCGCTTGGTTTGTAAAGAAATGAATCGAATCGGATCAGACGAATGGTTGTGGAAACGACTTACAATCAAATTGCAAAAGAGGAAGAACAAGATCCCAGTTCGAACTGACCTTCGGCTGGTCACCTTCTCCTCTGGGGTAACACCTTCCTGGTTTGAATTCTGTAAGATGGTGGCAACAGGTAAAGCGCTCATTTACCGAGCAAGCTATAAGGTTCTCATTAATCCTACCAGAAAAGCCGCCTCGTAAAAGGATACTGCTGAAAATTATCATTCTCGGCGATTCAGGTGTAGGTATGATTTCTTTCCGTTGAAATTTGATACAGCCATAACACTCCTTCTTTCAAGGGAAAACGTCAGTGGTGAACCGATTCGTGCGGAAAGCCTTCTCTAATCTGTACAAGGCCACAATAGGGCCTGACTTTTTAACGCGCACACTCACCATTGATGGGCGAGAGGTATGCCTGCAGATGTGGGACACAGCAGGACCAGGTGAGAGCATCTATTTACTTCCCTTTGGAATGCTAAATACGATCTCAGAACGGTTTCAGTCTATGGGAGTTGCTTTTTATCGAGGAACTGACGCCGTGATACTGGCAGCTGACCTTAGCAGAACCATGCGTGACTCTGGCTTGGAGGCTTGGAAGGATGAGTTTCTGTTCCAGTCGGTATGTCTTCTTGAGTTGTCTTGTCCTTCCTTCTTCTACCAACCTAACTCGCTCAAAGGGAGTCAAGCAAGGCGCGTCCTTTCCTTTTGTTGTTGTGGGCACGAAAAATGACTTGTGTAATCGCGGGAATGACGGTGTTTGCCGTGTCGAAAATGATATCCTCGACTTTTGTAAGAAGAACTCTTTCCCATACTTCGCGACCAGGTAAAGGTCTCCTCCATAATCAATTAGTCATTAACAGCCTCGAAATAGTGCAAAAACGGGAGAAAATGTTGAAGAAGCCATGCAAACACTGACCATGCAGGCTTTGGGTACGGTGTGCGAGGATCCATCCTTAGATTCCCTAATGCCGCCTCAACCCGACTCCTGCTGTGGCATTCAATAAATACCGCTTTCACTTCCCAGAATTTGATTTTAAATTGAAATGAGGTTGACTAGAAGCAGAAGCTTGCGGCCGGCATTGCAGCAGAAGCGCAACGCGCATTCCACTTTGCTCTTGTTGAACATGCTCAGAACGAAGACTAACCATCCTTGTGCGGCCGCGAACCTTCCCACCGAGATCTGGCTTCAAATTTTGGTTGTGGCTGGGATCAAATCAACTGCTGTCATGCGCTTGGTTTGTGAAACACTGAATCGAATCGGATCAGACGAATGGTTGTGGAAACAACACGCAATCGGCTTGCAACACAAGAAGAAAAGGATCCCACCTCGAACTGACCTTGCTCAGGTTTCCTTCCCTTCTGGGGTCACCTCTTCCTGGTTTGAATTCTGTAAGTTGTTGGCGAAAGGTAAGATTCTAGTCTGTATTGGCCAATAGGGTTTACGAATACCCCAAACAGATAAACGGCCTCAGAAGATATTGCTGAAATTTATAGTTCTAGGCGAATCAGGTGCAGGTAAGATCTACTTGATTACACGAGCATAACGGTCCTTCTCCAAAGGGAAAACGTCATTGCTGCACCGGTACACAAAGAACGAATTTTCTCAACGTTACAAGTCCACGATAGGCGCCGACTTTTTGACGCGAACAATTACCATTGATGAAACCGAGGTGCATCTACAGCTTTGGGACACAGCAGGGCCAGGTGAGCCTTCTAGACTTGCTATTTACTCCTCGTTTGGCATGCTAAGTATGAATTCAGAACGGTTTTCGTCTTTGGGTACTGCGTTTTATCGAGGAGCTGAAGGTATGATTCTCGCGGCCGAACTAGCACCCCCTGCTCAGTTTAGACCGGTGCGTGACCATTGCTTGGACACTTGGAGGCGCGAATTTTTGAGTCAATCGGTACTTTTTGTTCGACTTCTTTTCATGCTGGATTCCCTTCCCCCAACCCACAAAACTCAAAGGGAAACCAGGAAGAAGAGTCCTTTCCTATTGTTGTTGTGGGCACCAAAAATGACTTGTGTAATCGCGGGAATGACGGTGTTTGCCCTGCCGAGGACGAAATCCTTGACTTTTGTAAGAAGCATTCTTTACCATACTTCGCGACCAGGTAAAGCTGCGGTCTTTCCCCTTTTTCTCTTTACTGTTAAACTCAGCCTATTGACTCGAAAAAATAGTGCGAAAACAGGAGAAAATGTTGAAGAAGCCATTCGAACACTGGCCGTCGAGGCGTTGGATAGGGAGGTATCGTTGCGTGAGCAAGCCTTTAGCATAGAGGACCCGCTGATACCAACTCCCACTCAACCTGACCCTTGCTGTTGTATTCAATAAACCCACGAACCCATTTCTTACCAGAATGGAATGAGGTTGCGATGGAGAGCAGAAGCAGAAGCTCCGTCCGGCACAATTGTTGTTGCGTCGTGTTGCTATTGTTGAACAATGCTGTCGAGAAAGCAAGACCATCATCCTTGCGGCGCAGCGAATCTTCCCACCGAGCTCTGGCTTCAAATTTTGGTTGTGGCTGGGATCAAACCGACGGCCGCGCTGCGCTTGGTTTGTAAAGCACTGAATCGAATCGGATCAGACGAATGGTTGTGGAAACAACACGCAATCGGCTTGCAACACAAGAAGAAAAGGATCCCACCTCGAACTGACCTTGCTCAGGTTTCCTTCCCTTCTGGGGTCACCCTTCCTGGTTTGAATTCTGTAAGTTGTTGGCGAAAGGTAAGATGCTTTCAACTTCGCATCGGAATGAGTGCTTAAGATTACCCAAACAGATAAACGGCCCCAAGGATTCTGCTGAAAATTATCATTCTTGGTGCAGCGGGTGTTGGTATAATCTCATCACACCTTTCCATTGTGAGCTACGCGTTTCTTTTTCGAAGTAAAAACGTCATTTCTGCATCGGTATGGAACAGATTCTCGTTCAACTTTAGGTCCACGATAGGCGTTGACTTTTTGACGCGCATAATCACCATTGACGAGACCGAGGTACAACTTCAGGTTTGGGACAGCAGGCCAAGGTGAGTTTTTATTTTGTAGCGGTCAAATACTAATGACAATAAATAGAAAGGTATCAGGGTATAGGGAGTGTCTATTATCGAGCAACTGATGGCGTGATACTGGCAGCCGTTATGAGCAGACCCGCGTACAATTCTTTGGAAGATCTTGGAGGACGAATTTTATGAATGAGTCGGTATGCTACTTATTCTCCTTCTTCTTCTACCAACCCGTCCCCAACCTGATTCTCATTCCCTCGCAGAAAACCAAAGGACGCGGCCTTTCCTGTTGTTGTTGTGGGTACCAAGAATGATTTGCGTGAGCAGCGCGCTGACGCTGAACTCATCGAGAAAGAGACCCTCTACTTTTGTAAGAAGTATTCTTTCGCGACCAGGTAAAGGTCTCCTCCAGCATCAATTAGTCACTAACTGCCTCGAAATAGTGCAAAAACGGGAGAAAATGTTGAAGAAGCCATGCAAACACTGGCACTACAGGCCTTGAATTGGGCTGTATCTGCCAACGTTGGAGAGCCACTTCGGCGCTGAACAAGACCCAATGCCCCCTCAACAGAACTCCAGTTGTTGTGTTCAATAAATTGCACCTGCAAGCTGCCACTTCCCAGAAGTCATGAATGAAAATGGAGAAGGTGCAAGAAGCAGAAGCTGCATCCGCCATTGTGACAGAAGCTTAACGCATTGTCACAATGTTGAGAAAGAACACTAATCATCCTTGCGGCGCAGCGAATCTTCCCACAGAGATCTGGCTTCAAATTCTGGCTTTGGCTGGGATCAAATCAACCGCAGCCCTGCGCTTGGTTTGTAAAGCACTGAATCGAATCGGATCAGACGAATGGTTGTGGAAACAACATGCGGTTGATTTGCAACACAAGAAGAAAAGGATCCCACCTCGAACTGACCTTGCTCAGGTTTCCTTCCCTTCTGGGGTCACCTCTTCCTGGTTTGAATTCTGTAAGTTGTTGGCGAAAGGTAAGATGCTTTCATGCTCGCTGCGCAGTGGGTGTAAGTTGGGCTTACCAAATACCAAACAGATAAACGGCCCCCTAAGATTCAACTGAAAATTATCATTCTCGGTGATTCGTGTGTTGGTATGATCATCTCTCGCTCTCGTCACCTTTCCATTGATTTACACGAGCAAAACATTCCCTTTGCAGGGAAAACGTCATTCCTGCATCGATATGTGCGGAACAGATTCCCTGCAAAACTTGAATCCACGATAGGCGCCAACTTTTTGACGCGCACAATCAATATTGATGAAACCGAGGTACAACTTCAGATGTGGGACACAGCAGGGCCAGGTGAGCTTTCATCACTTCATTCTCCTTGATACCGAAGACAAATAGAACGGTTTCGGTCTGTTGGAAGTATTTATTATCGAGCAACTAATGGCGTGATACTTGCCATCGATTTGAGCAAACGCGGTTACTATTCGATTGAAGCTTGGCGGAATACGTTTATGACGGAATCGGTATATTTCTCTCGAGTTCTTGCAGCCCCCTTCTTCAACCTAACTCGCACTCAAAGGGAAACAAGGAAGACGCGCCGTTTCCTTTTGTTGTTGTGGGCACTAAAAATGATTTGCGCGAGCAGAGTGCTGATGCAGTGTCCATCGAGAACGAGACCCTCGAGTTTTGTGAGAAGAATTCTATCTCATACTTCGCGACCAGGTAAAGATCTCCTCCATCATCAATTGAACAACTAACAGACTTGAATAGTGCAAAAACGGGAGAAAATGTTGAAGAAGCCATGCAAACACTGGCACTCCAGGCCTTGAATTGGACTGTATCCGGCGAACTGGGGGCAATCAGCAAAGAAGAGCCAACACCCCCTCAACAAAACTCCTGTTGTTGTGTTCAATAAAATGCACCTGCAAGCTGCATCACTTCCCACTCCTCCTCGAATGCGGTTGCGGCAAGCAGAAGCCAGTCGCTGGCACCTTATGAGTAAACGGAACCGGAGCTGCAGTTTCTGAGAATCAAAAGAAAGAGGCAGGGAAGCAAATGCAGCAAGGCGGGTTGAGGGAATCAGGTAGTTTGACAAGTGACTCGTCTTCGATGTGGCTGGGAGGTCTCCCACAGGAAATATGGCAACACATTCTGTTCTTCGCGGGGATAGGGGCCACCGCCACCATGCTACTTGTGTGTAAGGCGATGAATCAACTTGGCGCCGACGAGTTTCTCTGGAAGCAGTTTGCGATTAGGCTTCAAGCACAGAAACAGCGCGTACCCATCCGTACCGACCTGAAGGAGGTGACCTTTCCGTTTTCAGTCACCCCTTCGTGGGTAAATTTCTGCAAGATCCTGAGCATAAGTATAGCCGTAGCCTTTCGAAGTTAACTTCTTTTTAACACTCTTCATGTATCAGAGCCTAAAAACAACGGAAGGAAGTTGTTGTTGAAGCTTCTGTTGCTCGGGGAATCGAATACTGGTAAGCGTTGTCTTAATCCCTGATTTTGCGAGGGGTTTCTTTGACTCGAGACTCAGAAACATTCCCCTCAAGGAAAAAGCTGTTTACACAATTGGTATCACCAGCGCAAGTTCTTGGGCGAGTATAGAGCGACCATTGGTGCCGACTTCTTAACCAGGGAAGTTAAAATTGATGATCGCCCCATTACTCTTCAGGTTTGGGACACAGCTGGGCATGGTTGGTACCCTACCTCATGAGTTATCATATCGTTAACTCTGCAAAGAGCGGTTCATGAGCCTTGGTTTTGCCTTTTATCGAGGAGCCGATGGGGTGATGCTTGTGGCTGACCTCACCGCTCCCGCTTCGAGTTTAGCTAAGCAGTTGGACAAGTGGAGAGACGAATTTCTTGAACATGCGGTAAGCCTACCTTCTCTCTCTTACCCTGAACCTTACCCTGCTACGATCCGAGGATCCAAATGGGCAAGATATTCCCATGGTTGTAGTGGGCAACAAAGTAGATTTGATAAACCGGGAGGAGAACAAACCCACACCCGCAGAAGAACGAATCGCGGACTGGAGTTCTGCTCATAGTATTCCATTCTTTGTGACAAGGTACACTACACTTAATTCCTTTTTGAAGTGTAGTTGTGAAGTACTGCAATACTGTTTTTTTGTTTTCGGAACATAGCAATATTTCTTACCCCTCACCCTCAATATGCCACCAAAAAGTGCAAAGACAGGAGAGAACGTTGAGCAAAGCTTCGCTACTTTAGCCCAAGCCGGATTGCTCCGCTATGACGCCCTAGAGGGATTTGATATCTCGGATATACCCATCGATGGAGATGCCATGTTAGAGTCGCAACCAAAGTCTTCTTGCGGGTTCTGTGGATTTATTTATTTTACGCACGGACACGGCCTGACGAATGGCACTTGAGTGAGCTTGGGGCCATAGTGAGGGGTTATTCTGTAAACCGATTTTGAACAGATTCTTCGAAAAGAACCGCCTTGTGCTACCCGTCCACCCCCACAAACTTGTTCGCGAGCTTTTCCCTTTCATATAATCAACTAAAAAGAAATCGGGATTGCGCTTACCTGAGAAGGCAATAGTATCTTTACTGATTGCGCTACGAGCGATTTCGTCTTTCGTATTGCCTTACAAAGCCATTTTTCATTAGGCGTGGGATTGGTGTGCCTTTGGTCCACCACCAACAGTCATAAATACATCATGCTCTCCGCCCACCTTCTATTCTTTCAGAGCACAGAGTTCAAGGTTAAAGAGCCACCGATGGAGGTCTACGACTGTTACTCGTCCTTCAAGAACGACATCGTGCAGTTTGCAGTAGTATGGTAAGTTTGTTTCCCACCGTTGAGTTCTAACTTTTATTCTGAAGGTTACAAGAGAAGTTCGAGATCAAAACTGGGGGCAAGGTGAAGGTGGAGATAATGTACCAACAATACATACACTACTGTGCACAAGGCCTTATTGAACCGAAAAAGAGGTCTTCGTTTGGCAAGATAGTGCGGCAGGCATTTCCCACCGTCAAAAAGCGACGTCTTGGACCAGCGGGAGAGCAGACCTCACACTATGTGGGAATTGTGGCCAAGCGTATTCCTCTTCCTGCACCGCCCCCCACCGAGCCCCTCAAGGTGGAACCGGTTCCAGCTTCAATAACACCACAGGAAACTGCCGAACCGACAAGTAGCGATGCCACTTTTGCCTGCGACCACAGGAGACTAAGCATCGACTGGACGCAGAGCTTTCCCTCCTATGTGTTCTTCTACGCCAACCTTCTGACAAGTGAAGGAGAAGAGGATTGCTGAGTCACCGGTGCTAATTAATTGTATTTGATCGCTACTTTGAATCTTATCTGTTCTGTCTGGGCGGGACAGAAGAATCTTAGACGGCGGATGCGCCATGGTCAGATGATGTACAATAGGGTAACCGTGAGAAATAAATAAATACTTATCTCATATTGCTGATTTTCTCAGCCATACAAACCAATTCGAGTTATCATAAAACGCCCGCACCAGTTCAACACCCTTTAACAACCCCGCAAGCTTTTCAAGTTCCCCTTCCTGGTACAGGTGGCAGTACCGTTGGTAGACTATCACCCCTTTGCCTTCATCGACCTCCGAATGAGGAACACTGGGTAGGTCGGGTGACTGCGAAACGAACTTTTGTTGAAGGTTCCAAGGCACATAGACATCCTGGTCTTCCCCAAATTTGCGTTTCGATAATTCATCTGTTGTTTTGTTGTGACAGGTGGTGAGCACTAACAGAAACACACCGAGACCCCACAACCGCTAAAAGAAACACTATACCTTGTTCGACTGCCCACGCACAGACTAAAATTTCCCCTCCAACCCGCGTGACTCTCACTAGCTCACGTAAGGCATGCAATCTATGATCAAGAGTCGACAGATGATGTAACACAGCGATTGACATAGCTAGGATGAAGAACTCAGCTTAGCAATAGCAGAGATTTGGTGATTGGAGGGGGTGGGGGGGGGCGGGAGGTAGGCTGGCATACTTAAATCAAAGCTGCTGTCTCTAAAAGGTACTTTGAGCGCATCGCATACAAACACCTCAAAGCCTCTATCCTTGCAAATATCGATAAGCTTCACGCTCCTGTCACATCCCACAAAGCAACACTCATTGTTGCTGTTTAAATATTTTCCATTACCACATCCTAACAATGGTTATAAATATAGAATTCTCTCTCTCTCGCTCTCTCTCTCTCTCTCTCTCTCTCTCTCTCTCTCTCTCTCTCTCTCTCTCTCTCTCTCTCTCTCTCTCTCTCTCTCTCTCTCTCTCTCTCTCTCTCTCTCTCTCTCTCTCTCTCTCTCTCTCTCAGATTCTTACCGATATCTGCTACAAGGGTACCCGGTGGTCTGTTCGATAGGAATTCAACTACCTTAGGCCATTTCGCTTTTCGTGTATGGCTAAAATGTGCTGCTATGCAATCATACACCTACTCAGGGCGAGAGAATGAGCGAGAGTGAAGGAGTGTTGTACTGCGTGTGGGTTACTTTATGCACGTGCTCTTCCTCCTCCTTAGTTGGTGCGAGAGAAGATTGATCCTTTCGGTCGTCAACGTCATCTTGTGCCTCTGCCTTCTCCTTCTTGTGCGTCATGAAGGTATCGACTGGGAGCTGGTGTGGATGTTGTTGTTGTTGAGAGTCGCAGTATTGTGGATAGATACACTCGCAGGGACTCCGCTTGACTCTGCGGAAAGTGAGAGACACGCGGCGTTGTCGCTTGACCAATTCCCCATCGATCTTGTCGGTCTTTCTATGCAAAATCGCGTGTCGCCAACGATACCTCGCCTCTCCTGTCATTATCAATAGAGACCTCCTGGGTAATACCAAGTGCTTGTGAACAGCCGAGGATTCCTTCTCACCCTCCTTCTCTTTCTCCTTCTCCTTCTCCTTCTCGTCCATATCTTCATTTTTCGAAGAAGAAGAAGAATGGGGGGAATCCTTATCGAAGTACATCACCACGTCAGACAAGAGACTCAGCGAGCAAATCCCGTCCTCAAACGCAGAATGTGTATCGAAGTGGGGTGAGATGCCTGTAGTTGTTTGTTGTTGTCATTGAGAGAGACGAGATGTTGAGAGAGGGTGTAACAGCGAGAGGGAGGGAGGGTAGTACCTTGGCCAGGCATGTATTCGTTGATGGTCAATTGATCCCATTCAGCAGCCTTTCGGAAAAATGGAGTTTGGTTTTCGAGGAACCATTTTTCCATGCGGGAGGTGAGGGGAGAGAACAGCGGCGGTAATAGGCCGAGCGACTTGGAAGAATCCACGTTTTTGGTGTCGTAGGAGAACTCGAAGCCGAAGTGCTGCACCCTTCGCGATAGCTTGTCTATCCAATCAAAACTCTTCTTCTCTTCCTCCGAGCACAACACGCAGCCCACATGATGAGGAGGTAAGCCATCAGGACTACAACGCGCACAATACCAGTCGCCTAGAAATATGCAGAAATACCAAGAAAAAAGGATACATGAAGACGATATCAATAAGAATGCATACCTGGCGGTATTGTAGTAATTGGTATCCCATAGCACTGTTGATGGACCGCAAGATTACAACCATCGCAAAAGAGAATATAATTGGTGTCACTCGTCTGTTCCCCACCACAGATGCAACAGTATGCGTCCTCGTCATTTCCTGATTGCGATTCATTCCGTTTGTTGTTCTGCTCGTTGAAGTCGATGTGATTCATCAATGCTGCTTCCTCCGCTTCCGATACAAAGTTTTCGATGAGAGAGAGCCCATCAATCGTTACGCCTGTTGAACAAGAGGTGCACTCGATCTCCTCTCCTATCGCGTGTCAATTGATGCCCGAATTTGTTATGAATTGTAACATACCAGGGGTAGCAATCCTCTTCCGCGATGCGAATTCAATGTACAGCTTCCTGTTTGGAATGTGTTCGCTCTCTTTTTTGTTCAGTCTATCTTTGGCTGCGGCTGCTTGCTCTACCTATGAGGTATTAGCTGCCGTAACGAGTGAACGGAATTAAATTTTTTGTTCAGTATTAAGTACCTTTCGAAATGTGATGTAGGTAAACGATTTGGTTGGGTGCACCAACACCTCTTCCACCCCAGCGTCGTTCTCAATCTCGTTGAATGCTGCGCTAATCGCGGCTTCATCTCGTCCACAATTCGCCACGTATAAATGACGCCTTGGTACGCTGAGATCTCGTGGGCGACAAAACTCCTAACAGAAAACAAGAGTGTGAGAGAAGGCAAGACATAGAAAAAGCAGGTACCACACCATTACCTTCTCCCAAAGCGGAGACTGCGCCATTTCGTCCTCTTGCCTTTAAAAATTTTCCTGTAAAAAGGCAAAAAGAAAGTTACTTAGCATGCAAGGAGGCAAAGTACCCCCACCTGGTCCTTTCGGTTCCGCAAATCTTCATGGCAGGACACAGTCACTTTTTAACCCGAACCTGTTTCCGCCTGGGTCGATTCAAGCAATGACGGTGCAGAGAATTTTACAGGATCCGGCTTCATTTGCCCAGTTCTACAGTCATATTTTTGGTCCAGAAGGTTCTGACGACGATGAAAATGATGATGATCATTCGTGTTGCCCTTGTTGTTCCGGTCAATCATTTGAGGACAGAATGATTGCTACTATCACAAGATTCATCAATCCTATTGTAACGGCAGACCATGCTGAAGATGCGAGACAGAAAATACATTGTAAGGTGGATGAAGAGACCGAAATGTCAGGTGTATTGGAAGCTCTGCAATTTTGGTGTGCCCAAAATATGTGTATTTTCAATTTTTTTAACATGCAAAAACAATACGTAGGTTGGAAGGGGAACGGTCGGAGGCAGAAGAAGAAAATGATCCAGAATTTGTGAAACATATACAATCCTCGATGGCAAGAATCGAAAGCGAGGTTGCGTCAGATTTTCGGCAGTTCAAGAAATCCCGCGACCTTATTACTGTCGAAGAACTACATGCGCAAAGGGAAAAGTGGAGGAAGGTCGTTGCGAGTGTATTTTTCGAGGTTGGGAAGATTCAGACCGGGGTTGGCGGCACACCTGACGCGTATCTACCTCCTTTCTTCTCGGTGCCTCCAGACATCCTACAACCACAACAACACGAACAACCACAGCAACAAGGAGGTGCCACGAAAGATACGAAAGAGAAGAAGGGCAAGAAGGTTAGAAGATGCGCTACATGCTTGGTGGAACAGACTAGCAGCACGAAGCTGAAGAAGTGTGCTCGATGCCAAGATGTGTACTACTGCGGTGCAACCTGTCAGAAGATCCACTGGCCGACCCACAAAGCGACATGTGCGCCGAAAGTTAAAGCCAAATAGGAGGTGTGGGGGGGAAAGGTAGAGCGAGAAGAAAGGAAGACGATGTTTTGTGTACATATTATGAAAGAAAGCTACTTGGTGTTGTTACTTATCCCAGGCCTCTGTACTCCTGGTCTCTACTTGTAAAGCCAGTCAATAGCAGCGAAAAGCAAAGATGGAGGCGGGCCACTTCATGGCGATAAAAGAGCACCAAGAAAAGCTCGACCATGCAAAAGAACAAGGAGCGCGCTATGTTTGTGGGTACTGCCACAGTCCCATCTTTCTCGAGGAAGTGCGATACCATTGTATTGAATGTTGCAGCTTCGATTGTTGCCCATCGTGCTTCGTCTCGCTGAAGGGGTGCCAAGAGCACATCAATACCCTGCATCAACGTTCTGAAATATTTAAAAAGCACAACAAGAGGAAAGATGTAAGTATTTCCCTGACCCTTTGCTTTAATCCAAAGTCATTCGAATTCAATTCATTTTTGTGAATTAGAAAAATCGCACAAAAGATTCATGCAAGAGTCAAGATGTGTTCGTGCAAGAAACAGGAATGAATCTACGCATTACACAAACTGGTACCCTTCCCGCGAGCTCCTTCGCCCCCCCCCCAAAGGCATAAAGTGATTAAATGGTTGCTCAGCTTCTGTTGCGGATGTGTTGGAGGCGGCGCTCCGCTTTCATGCTGCACGTCCCTGTTTGGGGGTGCGGCACGTAAAGCGAAGCCGTAACCAAAAAGATAAGGGAACCGATTCAATCGGGGAAGATGCTGAATATAATGACCACAACTATTGGCGGCCTTCATTCGTGGACATTGTGGGCGACCTGGATGAGGAAGAAAAGGAGCTGCTAGGCAATGGAGACGCTGGGGCCACAACACAATCCTCAGCGGTAGTAGGGGACTACACATGGTATACCTTCGCTGCAATACATAGCCGTGCCCGCCATTTTGGAAGAGGATTGTCCCATATGCAAGAAGGTATGCATCTAGATTGAAGCCCCTTTCTTTTTTTCTCGATATTTTAATTCACGCACCCTGCTGCTTTTTCTCAGAAACGCGAGAAGAAGGGAAGGCTCTATCTGTAGGAATATGCTTGAATGAGCCATTAGAGCTATTTATCAGTATGATAGGGTGCATTCTGCATAATTTGCAATGGTTAGGAGGCTAAACTCTATGCCGCTTCAAGTGACTCACGCTGTACCACCACCTCATACCTAGCGTGCTGATTGAACCCACTTTGGATAGCGCGGAGCGATTGAAGATACTACGCGAAAACCATATCGCATGTCTTGTTACCTCCCAGGACCTTCTGCCCTCATTCCTGGAAAGCGCTAATATATTGTCGCCCCGATTCATCGTTGTCGGAACCGACGAGAGGTGAGTCTGCGAGAGTGTGTGCCTTGTACTTGCTGGCTAATTACTGTACGTCAGCAGTACTCACAAAGACAACACGAGCTCCTTTGGCGACGTTGAGGCTCTGGGACTATCCGAGATTCCTTCACTCCACACCAAGGCTGACTTCCTCAAGAACTCGGAAACTCTCATAGCCACCTTCTATTTGCCTGGAAGCTGTACGTTGTGTTGTGTTGTGTTGTGCTGTGTTGTGTGTTGTATTGCCTGGGAGCTGTACGTTGTGTTGTGTTGCGTTGTGTTGTGTTGTGTAGTTGTGTTGTATTGCTCTCTAATATTCTAAGCCAGGTAAAACTGTAAACGAGGGTCAATGGGGTGTTGCGTTTCGAGACGCCTCACAATCACTCTCTTCCAACATCATCTACCACATGGCTCTCGCAGACACGCAACACAGCCTCCTCACATTGTGTGCTGGGGGGAGAGTCGGGTTGCCTTCGAGGACTCAATCGGCACTCGACGACATCCAGCGGCTACAACCTACCATTGTCATCGCCCCAACCTCCTTCATTCAGGCGCTACAAGATGAATTTGATAGGCAACTCTCGCAGAGACAACAACAGCAACAACAACAATCGTCCATAACGGAGGGCGGGCGGCCATTATTACCGCATGCGCAACGAATCGAAATGTTGTTCCTGCGAGAGTTTGCCAAGACACTGGGTTCTCGCCTTGCCATTCTTGCTATCACAGGTAGCCTATTACTTCTGACTTATAGCCAATGGTCAATAATCCGCTATTCTTTTTATTCGTCAAAAAGGTACCGCCGAACAGAACCTTCTCAAGTTTGTGTACAAATGCTTTTTGCCTGTTGTGTCGAAGGTGATGTATCAGGAGGGGTTGATGCATCCTTTCGATTTGCGTCTTGTGTGAAGACAGAAAAAAAACAATAAAAGACTTCTTGCGTTTCGCAATTTTGCTTGCAAAAGAAGCAGAGGTTCTAGCGGAGGGAAGAAGGTCATGGCTGACTTCAATTCCCTTCCTGTCGAGATAACGGACTTGATTCTACTCACGTGAGGCCGCGAGAGGGAGTAGAGTTTGTATGGTAGTGATCGCCCGATTACCTAAAGATATGGAAACCATTAGTAAGGATGCTTCGGCAGAGGCGGCAGGATTGGGGTTGTTAGAATTATTACAGTGGATGAGAGGACATGCGCAAAAGCCGCTGAAGGCGGTCACTTCGCTATGTTGAAGTGGGCGAAGAAGAACGGCTATCCTTGGGACAGTACAACTTGCGAGGCCGCTGCGGGAGGGGGGAGGTTGGGTATGCTAAAGTGGGTGGGACTGTGTGGATGCGAGTGGGGTTGATCAGTCGCTAAGGCCGCAAGAGGAGGTCGTGTTGCAGTGCTCAAATATCTTCAAGAGAAGAAGTGCTACATGGACGAGGCGGTGTTGATCGAGGCAGCAAAGGCAGGAAAGCTGGCAGTAGTTCAATGGGGCCGAAAGGACGCACGGATTTGGTGGAGTTCGGAAGTGGCTTCAGCGGCGGCTGGAGGGGGTCACCTCGAGACTCTTCGGTGGATAAGAGAACAAGGTTGTCCCTGGTACTCGAGCACGTGCGAGGAGGCGGCCCGAGGAGGCCACTTGCACATTCTGAAGTGGGTGAGAGGGAAGAACTGCCCATGGGATCAGCAGACTTGTAACTTGGCTGCCTTCAACGGTCATTTAAAGGTACTTAAGTGGCTACACGAGAACGGATGTCCTTGGACGGACAATACCTGTACCGCGGCAGCAGAAGGAGGACGCCTTGAGGTCCTAAACTACCTTGTGGAGAATGGGTGTCTCTGTAATGAATCGATAGGCGAACGTACCGCACAGAGAGGTCATCTTGGGGTTTTGAAGTGGTTGATAGAGAATGGCCATGCACGTAAGGAACCTCGTTTGTATGAAGCTGCTGCTGGTGGTCATCTTGAGATACTGAAGTGGTTGAAAGAGAATGGGTGCCCATGGGCATGGAATGACAGGGTCTGTATACATGCGGCAAAGAAGGGTTATCTTGAGATACTGTCCTATTGATCAGCGAGAATGTGTGGAAGTAGCCAACCAAGTGGATGTGCTAGACTGGCTATTAAACATCAAATAACCGAGTACTCGGACGGGAATATTTATATATATTTTTTGTGCAAAGTCCAAGTTGCGTGGTGAAATACTATATAGACGGGTTGGGGAGATTCCCTCTAAGGAGCTGGGAAAAGAAGAAAGAGAACGCCGGGATAGGAATCGCTTTGCCCCGCGTAATGTTGTCAATTGCGGAGTTTTGTTTTTTTGACATAAGTGGCAGGAGGGCGGGGGGTGGAGTTCGGTGGGGATGTGCGGCGGAAGATTGAGGCTTTGAAGAGGGAGAGGCACAGTCCCAGAGAACAGGCACTGTTGCGGAGTGCGATGTATTGGGGTTTCTTCGTCCGATACCAACATAGTAGGCAACTTGACGACCGGTTGGTCCTAGACGTCTTTTCTTGACCGAAGGAAAAGCCGTTTTTAATATCTTTCCGAACTGCGCCTTGTTCTTCGGCTCGAGTAAAACAGAACAGCAGAAATGGTGCCGATAGTAAGAGTACATACTGTCGGCTCGTATTCTTATGGTGTCCTTCTCTGTAAAATTTTCTTGAAGCCTACACCGGGAGTAAAAGGTTACAACCTTGGCGACAACGGGATATAAAGAGCTACGTACCAGGTGACGGTTAGGAGTCGTAAAGTGTACCGATCTTGCGAAAGCTTCATCATGTTGGTGCACGAAGGCAGAGCAGAGGTGTGCCTACCTTGACAAAAGCGCTTATGAAATACTTTGAGGCGAAATGTATCCTTCCGCCGATTGGTTGTTTCAGCGGGGATGGCAAATTGGAGTGCCAAGTCAGTCAGAATGTGCAGGGCTGAGTCATTCACACCTATTACACTGTCCCTGTTTGCATCGGGTTTGAATTACTTTTCCTTCTTAAAGTAGTTTTCAAATTCTAACTAAATGATAAGTCATTGACAAGTTTGACATCCGGAAGCTAGATAAAATTCTCTGGTTGTTCTCCGTTACCTTTGCGGACAGTTGAAGTCTGCGATGTTCTCAGTTCCCTTTCGAAGAAGTTATTCTTGGGCACTTTGTTTGGTATTCCATTTCCTAAAAAGTCGAACTCAGATTTGCTCAAGTAGGAAAAGGGTGATGATTTCGCGGTGATCTTTCTTTCTCAAAACAGAAATCTAGAATGCTTTGCTGCGGGCTGGATCCTGCGGCACAATCCCAATTTGGATCTAATCATCCAGGTGCGACTACTTCAAGGCAATATTTATCAAAATAGTAGATACACAATTGTACAAAGTCGAAAATCGCGAAGACCACATCGTGAGTTATGGTGATTCTCCACCAGCTGCCAGGAGGTAGGAGAAGAAGCAAGAATAACTGGGGAAGTTATACATCCAATCCCTGTCCTCGGTGTAGATGAACCCCAATTCGCAGCTTCCACCTCCCAAAGCGGCAGCACTCTTCTTTAACTCCAAGTCAAGAAGAACCAAATCAGGTTCCAGAGAACTGAAGGATTCCTCGTCAGCTGAGATTGAATCAGAGGTTTCTGCTTGATAGATGTTCTTGTTGGTGACAGAGGAATAAGGAGGAGACGAAATCGGCTGTTGAAGTGGAGGGGAGAAGGGCGAAGGAGGCAGCAGCATTGGCCGAGGGTTGGACTTTGGTCCGAGACCGAAGTAGAAGGAGACCTGGGATCCTGCAGGTCCCAGTCGTCGTTTCTTTATCTGCGGGAATGCCAGCTTCACCAGCTTGCCGAATTCCGCTCGGTTCTTAGGCTCCAACAAACCCGGGAAGCAAAACTTGTGGCGATACTCCTTGTAGATCAGCTCGACCTTCACCTTGGCATGTTTTTGTTGACGAAAGTTATCTCTGAGCCTGGTGGGAGATTTGCAGATGAGAAAGAAAGACACAGTGTCAGTGCCAAATTTGGTAAAGGAAAAAAGGGCTGGAGGATTTGTTAGGGTACCATTCGACGGACGTCTGTTGGATGTCCTTCTTGAAGGATGAAGAGCAGTCGTAGAGTTCCATCATCGGAGCAGAGGCCAGTGTTGTGCCGGGGCTTTTAACAGAGGTGTGACCACTTTGCTTCTGTGGCAGAATGTAATCGATTTCGCTACGAACCATGGTTGGTATGTCACCAAACTGCAGTAAATAAAGGTAAAAGGATTGACAATAATTCCAGCAATTAGAAACCCAAAAGGAAATAAGTGTTTTCGTTTATGATGACCTTGTATTTGTTGTGCGCCTTGTCGGAGTTTATCCAACTCGGTATTTACCTTGTGCCAGTTTTTAGGTCTATCAGATAGTTATCATTTTCTGGCTATAAGGTATAGTCTCTCCTTTTGGTTGTCCGGTAGTCATGGATACCCTACTTTGAGAAGCGAGGAATGACACAAAAGACTTTTTTCTGCGGGCTTGTGGGGAACAAGGCGAACTCTCGCGACCGACTCGCAGGCGCTTCGCCCATCTGTTCTCAAAGATGTTCTGCTTTTACTGTGTGGTTGCAAAAGGGATCATGAGCCTGTTCGTACGATATTAATTCAGCGATTTCCCTCCAATATGCTCAGAAAGGTAAAGGCGGTTCAATTGCAGCGAGATGATCGCCTATCAGCTAATGGATGCGCTACCGGTTCTCAAGGCTTCTTGATCGTTGGTATTCGACAGAGTGTGGGCCACATCTGATCCAGCGGTTTCTCTTTATTTGGAAACCGTCCAGACAGAGAATGAGATAAACATTTAAGGTGGGCATTTGGAAGTTCACCTTTTTACAGAGTAAGTTACGTCGTTTCTTTCCTTGTCTTTGCTTGCACTTCGTTGACTTCGCTTCCTTGTCCTCTAGGTGTCAGCAAGGCTTGCAAGTTGCTCTCTCTTGTGCGGGTTATCGGTCTCTCTCAGCTCCGGGAAGGTAATTACCTTTTCTCTTGTTGCTTTGGCAGCTTGTTAGCTGGCGACTTGAGCAACGAGTAGTATCACAGAAATCACGAGCCTCGAAAAACTAAGTGATATCCCATTGTTTGCGACATTTGAGGTTTGGGAAGTGTAGAGCCATTTGGGAGGAAGAAGGAAAGGCAAAGGATTGCTTGGCCAAAACTAGAACGCGTTATATTACACTATGTGCATAATTCGGCTGACCCTCATAGGAGTCGGACGAACAGAAGGATGACGAAGGAGAGGCGAGAAGGGAAGAGAAGAAAAACGAATAACTAGGAAGGCTATCCATCCAGTCCTCTCGTCCAAAGCCTCCCTTTGGTGCGGTGATATACGGGTTGCCAGTTGAGTAGGTGTAGGGGGTATCGATCACACCACAAGAAACACTTCCTTTTGGCGCCTCTT
>Ga0209935_1003004_pt1 | contig 18607 bp, 17 predicted proteins | sample ThiBio_1000_plan_2_FD_183958 | JGI IMG/M metagenome (GOLD analysis project Ga0209935, IMG submission 183958) | Wastewater bioreactor microbial communities from Cape Town, South Africa - Thiocy_cont_1000_plan (SPAdes) | ecosystem: Engineered > Bioreactor > Thiocyanate-remediating >... | reverse complement strand
AAAGTCATTTGAAGTAAGTCAAAGTAACTTCAAGTAGGCCGAAGTAGTTTCAAGTGAGCTAAAGTAGATGAAAGTAGATTGAAGTAGACTAAAGTAAGTTAAAGTAACTTCAAGTAGGCTAAAGTAACTTCAAGTGTCTCGAAGTATACTTCAAGTATGTGTAAAGTAGTTTCAAGTACGTATAAAGTTGCTTCAAGTATTTGTAAAGTTACTCCAAGTATATTTCAAGTTGCTTGAAGTACACTCCAAGTTGCTTCAAGTGTACTTCAAGTAGCTCCAAGTACTTCAAAGTTACTTGAAGTAGAGAAATCCGCTATTTCCCCCTTGGGTAGCTTTTTTCTTCTTATATTCATTCAAAACAAAAAACAGAAGATTGAAAATGTTTCAATACAAATTATTTATTGTATTAATTGCAGCAACAGGTGTTTTAAATGTTCCATTAACAAAATCAAATGTTGAACCTGAACGTTGTTGCATATCAAAACAATATAGTTCAAAAATAAGTCTATCAACTGGTATGGTTTTACCAGATGGAACGATTTATACATTATTTGTAATTAATGTTAATTAAATTTTGAAATAAATAGTATTTATTTTTTCTAGGCTCATTATAATTTTTCATATGATCAAAACCGTGGAATGGTTGGAATGAAAGGTGTTTCCATTAATGTTCAAGATGAACAAAAATCAAATTTATGGATTATTCAAAGTACAACAACTGGAGTTACTTATACAATTGATATGGATACTAAACAATGTCAAAAATCAATAATTCCAACTCAAGAAATTTATTGTATTCCACGTATGTATTTATTTTATTTTTTTGATGAAAATTTTTTCTCTTTAAGAAACGGCAACTTATTTATATTCATCAAATTATGGATATGGTGATAAACAAATAATTGGTGACACATGGTTAATTAAAATGAATGGAACAATTAATTATTCAACAGTTAGTCGTGGTGATTGTGTTCCATTAACTGGACATTTATATATGCAAGATCCAAGTAAATTTTCATTTTAATTTAGGATAATTATTTTATTTAATCTAATTTTAGAATTAATGGATTCATTAACAACAACAGATTTTGTTGAACGTATTCTTGATCCAAGTGTATTTGATATTCCAGCTGAATGTCAAAAACTCATTTAATTCTTATCAAAATAAAATAAAGAATATTTATTTATTTTGATATGAAGTTGTTTATATCATTCCTGCTACAAATAGGATGCATAATAAATGGCAATATTGATTATCCTGTTTATAAAATTTTTTACACCCCAGAACCTGGTAGTATTTAGACAAGCTGCACTAGTCAGACTGATTAGACACTTACGTAAAAGAAAGACTCTGCCATTTTCTTTTCACCTATAAGAAGTTGTAAACATTATTCAGCTAGAAAGATTCTTCCGAAACGAAGTTCTCTATTGAATTTTTAATCAAAAAATCAGCTGAATGTTATAATGCTAAAGCATACAAAATGACAGCATACATATGGAGCACTGTGAAATTGCGTGGTTTATTCTTTTATTTTATAGTCATAATAATCTACCGAAAGAATGAAAAAACAAAAGCAATAAAATTTGCATGAAATTAAGTTTTCGTCATCAAAAAATATTTGACAGAGTGAGAAGCCATTATATATTATTTACTATTTTTCACGATCCAGCAGAAACATATAATTAAATATTTTGCGCACAAAGTATAAATCATAAGTAACCTGCCAGTCTATAAGTCGTAGCAATGCGGAATCGGTTGCCCGTTAAAATAAAAAAAAGTAATGATTTATTTGCTTGTATATTATCAGCAAACAGTATAATATTTTAGGTTCTGTACAAAGGATTCGAAGACATCACAATAAACATTCTCATCATCGTCAACATCATTCGTCCGAAACAAAAAAACGATCTTTGAGGGTATTTGTAAATATTGATTCTTACCATGATAGTCAACAGTCACCAGTAAAATACAAACAGCAAAAATATATTAGAAAAATATATGCTGCAACAGCACGCCAAGTGGATCAATGTGAGGTACTTTACATTTCATCTTGTATTATTCTAATTGTACACACACATATATATATATAGAACAGGAGTCAATATTTGGATACAAAAGGCGTTGTCGATGATTATCATCGAAAACGGGAAAACCAGAAAAAGAGACATCAACGACGTTATATGTTTCTATGTGTATCATGTTGCCTTCTTGTTAGTATTGCATTAATCATTGCGCTTTTATCAATATTTTTAAGAAAATTAAATAAACCACAAAGTAATTATAAACAATTGAATGAATAGCACTTCTACGTTTTTTCATTCTTTTTTTTGTAGATGAATCTATGGTACTTCGATGGAACCCAGTTGGTATGACAATAGCTGGCATATCAGGCATTCGTGGAAATACTTCAAAGCATCTGAGACTTCCATGGGATTTAGTAGTAGACTGGTCGTACAATCTCTATGTTACTGATCGCGATAATCATCGAGTTCAAAAGTTTTTACGAGGATCAACCGATGGAATCACAATAGCAGGAAACGGTACTCCATCAATGTCGCCGGAAACTTTGAAGTACCCAACAGGTATCTACATCGATATAAATAATGATATTTATGTAGCAGACAGAGATTATCACCGGATTCAACTTTATACAAATGGCTCTTCTTTCGGCTTAACCATTGTAGGGAACGGTATGTTGAATACTACCGAGATTTGTATATTGCATAGTGTTCTAGGTAGTTTCGGTTCTGCAATTGATCAGTTGTATTATCCATATAGTTTGCAGGGTGATTCAAACACTGGGATGCTATACATCACCGATCATACTAATTATCGAATTACTTGCTATCAATTTACGAATGGTTCGATGAGCATAGTAGCTGGTGGCAATGGGCCAGGATTGAACACTACACAATTGTGGAATCCTCACGCTGTATTCTTTGATGCAGTATCCAATAATTTGTTTATTGCGAATGCACAAGCTAATAATATTGTTCGTTGGACATTAGGTGCCAATGAGTGGACTTTGGTTGTTGGTTATATGAATGGATCTTCTGGTAATACCTCGACGACCTTCAATTATCAATCGGATGTCATGCTTGATCCAATGGGTAATGTTTATGTTTCTGATCGACGCAATCATCGAATACAATGTTTTATGAATGGAGAATCGAATGGTCGTACTATTGCTGGCGTTGTAGAAAATATGGGAAATGATTCAACTTTACTTAATGGTCCCAGTTCGATTGCTCTTGATGGTCAACTGAATTTATACGTTGTAGATCAAAATAATCATCGAATACAAAAATTCTTACGATATTAAATAATAATATATCGAACTGGAATAAAAGTAATAGCTAAATTTGAACAAGTACGTCCTAAGAAAACGAAAAAATAAATTAAATAAAATTAACCAATTCTAGCCAAATTGGATGAAATCTAAACCATCAATATCATCAATTCCTAGACTATCACCAGCTTTTGCAGGTTTAACAAATAATGAAAACTGTAAATGTTTGCAAGTCTCTTCAATATTAGTAGCATTTTTAATTAAAACATATCCAGTTGTTTTTTTCACTGATGAACAATAAGCTACATATTTCATTAATGATTTTGATGGACCCGTATAAGGCAACTGCATCTATGTTCGGGCAATAATGCAGACAAATCTCTCGGAGGATCATAGTATTGATAATCGACTGTCGTATTCGAATAATCAACCAGCAGTCGATAGGCAGCTACCAAAAAGTGTGAGTGAGTCGATTCAATCGACGTTACTTGTACAAATACCAAAGAATTTAATTTTTGTACTTTCGAAGGGCAAAAAAACGAAAGAAGAGAAACGAAATTTTTCATTTTTTTCAATGCAGAAGTATACGTTGTCCTGTAAAAACAACAAAGAAAAGAAAAGAAACAAAATTAATTAATTTTCTTTGTCTTCTTTGTGAAAGCTGTTTTATACGTCTTTTAATTGAAATCGAATATGTAAATACAGTTGATCAGTGAAAAAACAAAAAGAAAAAATTTTTATTTTCACTAAACTTACTACGAGAATGGTGCACTGCACACAAATATCGAAAAAAGAAAATAATCATTATTTTGTATCATCACATGGAGAGTTAGTCCGTCAAAATATTTTGGACTATGCACTATCATACCAATCAAATAAGCACAAAGTAATTTATTTTGTCTTTCAATTGTTGATTAATTACTATCGCTAATTATTGTATTTAGCTCCATAACACATTAAAAAGACAGAAATCATCCAATGCTGTCATTCATATGACTGTTAGATCACTGAATACTAATCGTTTAACAGACAATAAGTTTATCAATTCTCGTCACAATTTACCTTTGGTGAGATTTATAATTACAGTATTGGTTTTACGTGTCTGTTTAGAAGAAACATATTTCAGCTTTAAGAAACTTTCAATATCAAGCACACAATTTAAACAAATTATCAATCCCTGAAAATATAGTCGAGAATTTAAAGACTACATTAGATTCTTCCAATGCCAGTCATATTCGTTCACATCATCATTCCTTATCACCGGTAGGAAATATATTTAAATCTTTTACATTTCGTTCCATATTTTCTTAAATTGATAGAATTCAGAACAACAGAATAATCAAGAAATTATTTCGAAATCATTCAAAATGGATTGTCATAGTGTTAGTTTTTAAATATCTAATTCTATACAATACGTATTTTTTAGGGTAGAACAAAGAATGATCAGTATCATAAGAAAGTAAGATGAATAATTATTTTCTTATTTGATTCCAGAAATTTGTATCTTAAATAGAAGTCTACAAAATATATCTGGTCAGATGGAACAGGTATAATCAAAGATTATCATCGAATAGTGGAAAAACATAAAAAGAAAATGTAAATATTCACTTTTTCTTTGTTGTTAATTATATAGAATATTTAACATTTATTATAGATGTTTGCGTCAATGTGTTACTATATTTACACTTATTGCTTTGATTATTAGCATAATCTTGGTTGTAGTTCTACCTGTGATATTAGTGAAAGCTAAAATTGTAACAACATCTGGTAAGACAAAACAATTGTTTCTTATATCTTTCACTTTTTGTTTTTACAGATGTTGTACCTGTATTACGTTGGAATACAACGGGCCAAACTTTAATCGGCCTGTCAGGTATAGCAGGGAATGCTAGTAATCAACTCAATCTACCTAAGGATGCAATAGTAGACTATCCTAATATACTTTATATTGCTGATACTGGAAATAATCGCATTCAAAAATACATAATAGGTGATCTAAATGGTATGACAGTAGCAGGACAAGCCAATGGAACAGGAGGTTCATCAGCAAGTCATTTACAATCTCCTTCATCTGTTCGTATCGATTCTAGTGGTGGAATTTATGTAGCAGATACTAATAATAATCGAATTCAATATTGGGCCAAAAATGCTTCATTAGGCTTAACAGTTGCTGGAAATGGAACAAGTAAGTCGACAAAAATGATTACTATTTTGAAAAACATTTATGCTTTCCTAAATATAAATTTACCTATATTTGTGTAGGTGGTTCTTTCAGTGCGAATGATCGACTAAGCTCTCCATACGGTATTGATCGTGATATAAACTCTGGTACACTTTATATTCCTGATTATGGCAATCAACGTGTAATGTCCTATGCACCTGGTGCTTCCTCAGGTACCCTTGTTGCAGGTGGTAATGGAATCGGCAAAAACAATACACAATTTTATAATATTATTCGTTTGTATTTTGAGTCATCATCGAATAGTCTTGTTATTTGCAATCATGGTGCTCATGGTATCGTTCGTTGGATTTTAGGTGCTAATAATTGGACATTGCTCGCTGGTAATATCGATGGGACTTTAGGTAACAATTCAACAGCACTTAGATTTCCAACTGATGTAATATTCGATCCAATGGGTAATATGTATATTTGTGATAAGGATAATCATCGTATACAATTCTTCATAGTCGGTCAATCAGAAGCAATAACTATTGCTGGTGTCACATCTGTCAATGGCAACACTTCTACTCTGCTCTATCAACCTTGGTCATTGAAACTCGATAATCAACTAAATTTATATGTAGCTGATTCTCAAAATCACAGAATACAGAAGTTTGTTCGCTATTGAGGAAAAAAAAACTTCTTGAAAACTAAAGAACAATTGTAACGAAAATATCTTGATTGTTTCTTATTATTTTATTCATTCCAAAAAATTTAGAGAAAAATCGAATTGCAAATTGTTGATTTGCAACTAATGTAAAGCCATCTGATGATTCTATCTACTTTCATTGTTTTTAAATTATGTCCTATATAACGTCATATTTCATCCTTGACTCGATTGTTAATAGTCAACAAATGTTGTTATCATTTCATTTCTGTCTAATATTACATCTTTCTCTAATCCATTAAGTGAAAATTCGAATATTGATATCTCCATCATCATTGAGACGAACAATGTTCTTTGACAGAGTAATCTGATTTAAAAATTTATTTTTAGGATAAATAAACCAGAGTGGTTGCATTTCTTGAACAGTGACATGTATGAGTTCAAATTTGATTTTAACTTTTTGTTTATTAGCTATTTTTAAGTTTTGTCTTTTGTCTCCTTGCTAAAATGCAGCAATATAATTAGTAAATCGTTGAAGAAATTCTTCAGGAGGTAATTCTTCAACTAAAACATCACTCAATAATAGTTGCGTTTCTGTTATTATTTTGATCATAGTTCGAATATTTTCAATTGATTTTTTATTATAAAGTTCCACGGCAGCACTATCCGTATTTGCAATAACAAAATGTTTAAAATTTTTACTTGTCCAAAAGCCTAGACGATTTTTTTTAGCTGCAAATAATTCTTCTAACTCAGTTTTTGTAACACGTTCAACTTCTTCGACTGTTCGATATCATCATCTTGAAGATTTTTCTCCTAGAATTTAAAAATCAACGTTATTAACGCGTGGGCCGTAATGAATTGCACTAAATGTCTCTATTTGTATATACCTTCAATCGTTTAGTCAGTGCTTTCAAATATAATTGATCATCGAGTGTCATTTGATTAACAACAAGTACGAATATATCAGCGGAATTAAATGCAATTTCTTGTTCTGTTAACGAATGACCAATATTGATATTAGTGAGCAATTTTAGAACATAAGTTTTTCCAACATTGTATCCACCGACTACATTTACAACGAAACGGTCTTCTTGTTCTTTAACTTTTTCACCGTAGATTTCTTTTCCAAAAACAGCAACAATTTGTTCGTAAATAATTGGCGAACATTTTTGAACCGGATCAATCATATAGTTTCCAATTTTGATTGCATCAATAAGAATTTTTAATCCTGCTAGTATTGATGCGACGGAATCTGCGTTAACATTACCAATTACGAACAATAAGACAACAAAAATCAACGACAATTTCTTATCGATTTTCATTTTTTTTTGCAAACACGTGTTTGTGTCGAGAAATCAAATCTGCAAGTTTACTTCTTTTTTACCCAATTTGGTTTTTTCTTTGTAATAGAATTGTGCTAATAATGATATTGGATCAACAAAATAACACTGATTATTTGAAATTAATAATCTGTCAAAATACAAATGTTTGGAGAAGAAAACACAAAAACCAACGAACGTGACAAAATAGAATCATGCACAACGATAACGGTTCCTGGATTGATGAAGAATTAGGCATGCACCAAACCCAAAATGGTTTTGAAATTCTGGTTTTGAATATTGGTTTTGAGGCGGTTTTGGTGGTTTTGGGTATTGATTTTGATACGGTTTCGCTAGTCTTGGTATTGGTTTTGAAAAAGTTTTGGTTTTGAAGGAATAAGTTTTGGCTTTGAAGAAACCTAGAATGTAAGCGGATCTGCGGGCGCCTATAGGCAAGAGTAACATACACTTCCTGCATTGCATTCTATGACCCTGAAGATAACTATTTTCAGCTAAACAGAGCCGTATGGTCGAGGTCAAAGGTCAAAAAAACATGAGTACCGGGAAAAAATCAAATTTTAATTTTTTTCCTAGTGAAGGTCTTCAAAGGTTATTGAGTATAGCCTCGAATCAGTCAATGTATTCGTGTGCTCGTTTTGACGATGATTGTTGAAAGAAGAGTGGGAGCGGAAGGAAATTTTCTAGGGAAATTTGTTAAATGAATATGTCTGTTTTGTGGGAAGATGGGCCTAGTTCATTGAGGGTTTACTGATTTTTAATGTGACGCGGCATTTGTTCTTGTGTTCTTTATGAAAGCTGTGGCATATGATGGTTTTAGCTGAGTCTATGTTTTCCGCGAAGTCAGAACAAAGCCCGCACTGTTATATGCCATGCGATTGAGAAATTGATGAACTACAGAAGGAAAGTTACGAGAATGGAAATGTGGACGGATTAAAATTCCAGTACTGCAACATTTTGTAAATGTTAAGATAAGCTAATAACTTGTAGGTGCCACACCGAGATAGAGCGGAAGTTTTTTATATGACCTGTATACCTTTCTCACGATTGATAGAATCTATCATGAACGACCGAATAACACACCAATATAGGGGAAAATATGCTTATTTCAACCTTTTACTCGTACCATACGTCTTAGAATCAGTGAAATACACACCTATTTTAGTAATATGGCTGACTAATACCTAATTGGTTTCCATAAGGCTTGTATAATTTTTCAAAATTATCTAACCTGCATAGAGTCCTGCGGGAACAACTTTTTTTCGTTCCCGTTCCCGTTCCCGTTAGATATTTTAAGCATTCAGTTTTTCTCTTATTTCGATGTTTTACATGTATAAATTAAAATATATATAAATACATAAACTATTTTCGGGAACGTAAAATGTTGGGATCATTCCCGTTCCCGTGTTCCCGTTTTAAAAAACCTACGAGAATTCCCGCAGGACTCTAAACCTGCATGAAGAGCTTGAAAAATATACGCAATTAATTCAGCAGAAATGTTAAGTTGGTGATTTTCACGACATTATGTTATACTGCGCAAAAACTCGTATATTTCGATACATTATCGATATAAGAAATGTGTCTTTAGTTATATTAATGAGATAGGTGTATTAAATGCAGCATAAAAGTATAGTTTGAGTTGAAGGACAAGTTGCCATAAACTTTGAAACATCCTTGTTTCATCTTTCAGGAAGTTCTGGACATTCGTACTGGCCTATGTGCCACTGCGCATGTTGAAAACTGGCAGGTTTGGTTTTTGTAGCACACATAAAAACCGGAGTGTAATACAATGTTTATGCATTTATTTTAAAGATGAATGCAAATTTCACATCATACTTATTCGCAGTATATCCAATGGTTATCTGAAAATATCATATAACGTTCATTGCTTTTCCAGTATTTGAGCACCATACGTTCGATTTTACAATTATAAAAATTTCAAAATCAAAAGTTGAGAGATTTCGCTCTTTTATCCTAAAATTCATTTGAATATTACTCGAAGAGTTTGCTTTTGATATCATATCAATTTGCATCCTGTTCGGCATGAGTGCATATGTTCTTTGGAAACTTTGTCATCGAGTTGATCTCGGTTAAGCGTGTCGTGGCTAGGAATAACAAGGAAAAAGGCATCTCCGTTCCAATTAATATTCAGTTGGTCTTTTGAAGTAAATCTGATATGTTGACAATTTAGACTAAAATATGTATCAACAAAAATCAAACACACGTCCATAATAAATACGATAAAACTGAAGAATCAAGTTGAACCTAATTGTTTATTGCATTCAATCGTTTCGTAAGTAGGTTAGCTTTTCTATTTCAAATGTATATATTGCGGTTAGTTATCTCTATCATTTCTCCAAATATGCCAAAATAAAGGATATTTTATTATTTTATATTTAAATTTCCATGAAATGGTTCTAACCATTTTAAGCATTGGCTAAAAATTGTCATCATCGGTGATGATTAAATTTTCATGCTGACTAGTTGATATTTCTTCAAACTTAATATTTAAAAAGTCTATGAGCTGTCAGAAGGATTTGCATTTTCTCAAACTCACAAAGTCAACAGAAAATGTCTTTACACAGACATGAAGCACTGTTCTGCCATATTACTGTGTAGTGATATGTTATCATAATATGTACACTATTCGAAAACACGATGTGATAAGCCGGTGACATCTATTAATAATTATATGACTAAAAAATATCATTTTTTACAACAATCTGAAAAGAATTATACAGAATAATAATAACATACTTGCAATTTTTGAAAGTTGCCATAAAAATTTTTTTTTGAATATTGATATCAGATTGGTTTATCCAAAAAAATCAGCGACTGGTTTCCTTTTACCATTGAGAAACGATTTTTAACTGTCATATCTCTTTAGATTCTTATTATCGTGGTGATAAAACATTTTTTGACATAGAAGAAATATTTTAATTATATACTCAAAAATAATTTTTCAACTTGTTCATTCTGATTGTTAATAAAACGATTATGGCGTTCAAGAATACGAATGAGCAAAGTCCGAATACAATACGAACAAGCCAATCAAATAAAACTCCAGCACATAAATCAGATTTATGGAACTACATGGAAAAACTGGCAGATGGAAAAGCCCGGTGCAAAAGCTGTAGCAAAACATTGAGCCGACAAAATGGTGCAACTACTGGTTTACGTAAACATTTTTGTCAAGTTCACAAAATCGAATCATTTCGTACTGATTCTGTTCCGAAACAAACAGCAGTTTATCAACTTACTACCGATGAAAAAAAACAAATTAATTCATTAATTCTTAAATGCATTATTCAAGATGGTCGTAGTTTTGGTGATTTGCGATGTCCAGGAATTGTGAAAGTTCTCAAACATTTATCTCCTTGTACGAAAAATAAATAATTTCGTGTCATACCCACGGAAAAAAAGTTGGCGTCAAACCACCTTATACCGCGGTATTTAAATTTTAACGCGGTTTTGATCAAGTAAACCGCGATGTCATCATAAAAACGCTGATAACCGCGGTCTTTCCCACAGTGGTCCCCAAAAACCGTTCCAAACCGCGGTGTAACATAGCGCGACCAAGAAAAACCGCTAATCACCGCAGCGTCGCTAACTGCGACCTAGAAAAACCGCTAATTATCGCGAATGCACATATGAAAGCCAACAGAAATCGATGATTACTGCGGTGCTTTACATAACGAAAGTGGTAATCTTCATCAGATAAATAAGCTGAAGTACTGAAAAAGACACAACAATTCATTTCTTTCACTTGAACGAATCTAATGCACGTAATTTCGAAGACTTCTCTTTTTCCTGGTCAGTGAATTAAAAGAAATGATCAATAAACACAATCGAAAAAGATCGGTTAAGTTGTAATCTAATGGGAAATGCAATTATTAATCGATTGATGATATTATAATCAGTTCATGTGGTAAATATTCATAGATAATTTGAAGAGTCAAAAAAGAATCATTGAAAAATAAAATGAATTGAATAAAAAAGGTAATAATGAATATTGTTTCTCTTCTTGATAGATCACGTCTATCTCGATTTAATAATATTTAATCAATAATTTTCTTCATAGCAAATCAATCTACATATAGACTGTTTTGATAATTCTATTCATGTAAAAATAGATCTCTGTTTTTTTAACTTTTTAAAGTATATACACGCAATGGGTAAAAATATCTAAGAGTCTATTTTCTAGCAAAACAAGAAGTAAAATGAGACAATAGAAATACAAAGAAAGAATAGAGAAAATAAAGAGAGAATAGAGAGAGAGAGAAAGAGAGAGACCATATTAGGAAACACGTAAATAAATTAAATTGAACATTGATGATGCTTCTATAATGACCGTTAATTCCACAATAAATTAATTTTTTATATTTTTTTCATTGTTTGATCTCGTTATTTATCTGCTAGAAATCATGTTGGTTTTCAAAATTCTTAGAGAGAGTACGCATCATTTTATATGTCCATCGATTATTTGTCGTTGTATTAGAGAACGAGAGCATGCACAATTTTATGAATAATAAATTGAATACATTCTAAAAACATTGATGTTCAAAAAATTTGATGCAACTATGTCGCTAGTATGAAATTTTGAATTTTTTAAAATTTATTAATACATTAATAATGTTTTATATGAAAGATAAATCATCAGTATTCAGATAGAATACGACATTTAATCTTAGTATGAACATAACCATTTGGTCAAGTGGATTATTGAACGGCAATCACAAGGTACAGTGTTCGAATCTAACAGTAAGAATTTAATTTAAAATTGTAGTGGTATTCTAGCAGATGACCGCGGTTTCAAGATTGATGATGATTAACTGCGACCACAAGTAAGATAGATGTCAGAGATTGTACACTACAATGGTAGTGCGAATTCATTTTTTCGAAAAACCGTTGATAACCGCGGTTTAATGGTGCCGCGGTTTTAGGAAGTGTGGAGAAACCTGATAAAAGGGCTGACTTTTGCGGTTCCCTTTTACCGCCACAAGTTAATGAACTATAAACCGTTGCAGATCGCGGTTTGACGTTGATTTTTTTTCCGTGGGTATGCGTATATTTTGTCTATTTAGCATACTTACCTCCACATCGAAATACAGTTCAACGACAATTACAAAGTCTTTATTCAGAAAAAAAATCGAAATTAATTCAAGATCTTTCAAAAGTCGATGCAGTTGCTATTACCTGTGATTTTTGGTGCGACAAACGTCTTTATTCATACATTTGTTTAACATGTCATTATTTAACATCGAAAAATGAATTTATTTCGAAAATTCTATCGTTTTCATCGTTTCGCGATCGTCATACAACTGCCAACATATCGATGTTTATCAAAAAAGAATTAAAAGAATTAAATATTTATGAAAAAACTGGTTCAATTACACCCTCAAGATCGAATATGCTGAAAATAAGTGAATCATTGCACGACAATACAAAACAAATAATTTGTTCGTAAATTTGTATCACTTTTCTGTCTTTATCGATGTTGTTTCAGGTTTAGCTCATAAATTGCATTTAGTCATATGCAATGGTTTTGGCTTATGGATTCGTAAACGAAAAGCAACCAGTGGATCAACAACTTCTACGAAATCAACTAATTCAACAGAAATTGGCTCCGACGAAGAAGATTTAATCGGTGATTTTAGTATGGAGTCAAATTTAGAATCAAATAATTCTGTCAATTCAATTGATTGTGATCGTACTTTATTAGAATCAATGGATACATCCGACTAATCTAATTCTTCGGCCAATCGAAATTTTAGTAACAACAATTTCTCCGAAGATTCATCAATGGATACAAGTTTTACTGATGATGAATCAAGTGATTCATCATGGGATATTTCTAATAATTGGTCAACTGATGTTATTGAAGATCTGAATAGTTTTGATATTGAAGAAATTCAAGAGTACATTGGCATTGTTATGAGTAAATACCAATCGATGGTGAAATTAATAAAGAAATCATCGATACTGATGAATTATATATTGAATCTTCGAGAATTATTTGATATTCGTCGTTCAATGCAAATAGATTGTAAAAGTCGATGGAATTCTACTCAAAAATTAATCGAAACTTTTATACTTTACAAACGAATAATCAACAAAATCAATTCCGAAAAGCACGAAATTGGTTTGAATAAACAACAAACCAGTAAATTATCGGCAATAGAATTAGAGCGAGCCGATTGGAAAATGCTCGATATATTGAATAAATTGTTAAAACCATTTGTAGAAGTAACAAATGCGATTAGTGGTAGTCAATATGCTACTGTTGGTGTTGGTTATTTTGCTGTCGTGCAAATTCGTGATTTTCTGGAAGACGAAACACTTGATGATTTTCCTGAACAAGATATTGTTTTAGTCTTAAAAAATTGTTATCGGAACAAATGAAGAAATATTTTTTTCAAAATCAAGAACAATTGAATATATTGAAAGTAAGATTTTCTAATGTATGCGTCGGATCTATTTTAATATTTTCTCTTATTTAGGATTGTGCCTATTTCGACCCATTGGGTTTCGGCTGTTTAACTCGAGGAGAAAAAAGAGCAGTTGAATCAAATCTTTTACAAGCTTATCGAAATTATATTCATCGAGATCATCGTGAAGGAGGAACTGGTTTATCACAAACGGCAACACATGCCGAAACAAATACAAGAACATCATCAATATCAAAATTTCTTGATTCAATCGGGAAGAAAACTCAATCACCATCATCATCATCCAATACTCTATTGAATAATATTAACAGTTTGAGTGATGAATTATCAACATATCGATCTTTGGCACAAAAAGAATATAATTCGATCGTGTTGGACAAGAAAGAACCTCATGTGATAAGTTTCATTCAACTTAATTACAGTAAGAATTGTAAACCTATGCATTTTATACTTACAGATTCAATTTTGGCAGAAAAATCAGTCCCATTTGCCACTTTTATCGCGAATTGCATCGGAATATTTAATTACTCCAGCTACGTCTGTTGCTTTCGAAAGTGCTTTTAGTACTGCTTCATATTTTCTTCGAAAACAACGCTCAAGATTATCCTCAAATAATTTATGTTGTTCGATGTTTTTAAAGGATAAGATGGACGAGGATGATATTTTTGATTTATAAAGAAACTTTACTTCGAAACATGAAATTTTAATTTTTTTTTGCCGACTTTTTTCGATGCATTTAATCTCGATGTTTTTTGCATGTGAAGTTTTTTCTATCAATTTTTTTATTTCATGTTGCTTCATTCGACGATACTTGTGTACAGTTGTTCATCAATAACCACGACAAACGGAAATCATTCAAATAAACCTGAAGTGTAATGCTGGAACAAACTTATCATTTAAAACTGATTGACACAATGTAATGAATGCCACGTGAAGGCAAGAAATTAATGAAGGAATTATTTTAAGTTATACTCAATTACTATTTCTATATATTGCGATACAAAAATTGAAGAATGTTTCATAATAACTTGACTTATAATTGGTAGTAAAGCTATTATTAAGCTGAGGTTTTAGTATGTAACGTAAAACTGTTCCGATTACTAGAGCAAAGTGACTCAATTTATCACATAAGGTAGTGCATTCAGTAATAAATTGAGCACTGTTTTATTAATATAACTGAAGGATCAATGACACATTTATCATTTATATAAACATAAACTGCATAATCTCACGCTCAGTCTTGATATAATTGACTCAATCACAACGTGCGTAATGAAAACGATTAACTGGTTAACAACAGGTTCTTCATATTATTCAGATTTGTTATCAATCAACAAATATTTCATATTGTGATTGTGACAACAATTTAATTTTTACGCGAGAAAAATGGTAAAATGTATTTGTAAAAGATAGCTGATCTCAATATAAGTCGAACATGTTCCAATAGATACTATTTTCAATCGTATAGACTATCTGCACAATCTGTCGATGAAAAACTCAGTGTAAAAATATAAGTTTTACTCTAAAAGAACTACCTAATTTGGACGAATACAGTTTATCCAGTTATTATCTGCTTTTCAATAATATCTCCGTATGTAGACAAAATCAATATCATTTAGTAATAGGATAAAACCAAAACTTATTGCATCAAAACCAAAACCATTCCAAAACCAAAACCATCAAAACCAAGAAATTTGGATTTGGTGCATGCCTAATTCCTACTCTGATCTTATGAACTTTCTTTACAGGTCTTTCGTACCTGTAGAGACATATTCATTGTGGATATCTTTATTTAAAGAGAATATATGTATTCGTGGACAGGTAAAAGGAATGTTAAAATTGAATCTCTTTAATTTTCTATTTTATACTCACCCTCACCCTCACTCAGTGTCTGGTATATAGTGACGTTCTTTAGTCTTCTCAAAAAGTGTCTCTTAATCAATTTTCAAAGCCTTTTCACGCGTCAATCTTGATAATTTTCATACATCCATTCACTTGACAAAAACAGATAGCACATTGTTTGAAAGTTTTCACCATTCTATCAGCGCACGTCTCGCAATACGCACGATGACCACAAGGTAAGAGACAGTAATTACAATCGTTCATCACACATATGACGCAGTTATTAGGCGCAGCGTAGCTAATATGTGCTGTCGGTAATGGCAATGCTTCCAGGTTTCGTGAATCATATTCGACAAGTTTCACTTTGCATCGGTGACATACTCCGTATACGTTAACCTTCTCTTCCTGAATATTATTGTGAATACAACAGATGCAATAGGAACGTGATGTGTGGTTTTTCACATTAAACTTTGTATCGGTTAGGTCAATATTACAATAATGGAGGAAATTGGCAACTTCATTAAACATATGTGAAGTATCATTTTCAAACATAAAAAAATGAAGCATGTGGTCTCGTGTTAAACCAACCACGTTGTTCTCATCCTTTTCGGTAGGTTTTTTATTACAGGTTTCGCTTGAATCAAAATCTCCTTGCCAATAATCAAATATACTTCTGTTCATCAATGGCGACAATTTGGATACACCATAGACACGTTTCGATGTTCGGTGTTTTTTATGCTCATTCTTCGATCGATAACAGTAAACGGTAGATTTATCTTTTGCATATCCAATTCCTTTATAAATTGCGCTACAGGGCTTCAGTCCAAATAAAGTACGAAATAGTGGATTTAAAATATATTTCACGATCGGAGAGATATTTTCTTTATCGGGCTTGATCTTCTCCAAAATTAGTTCCGCAGCAAGAGTGTATGAAAGAAAGTTCATCGTCATCGAATGACAATAGCAGAACCAAACCACTGAGGACGTACGTGTTCGTGTGTACAAATATTTAAAAAAATTCTGAGATCGAGTAATCAGTTGCCGGATGCGATCCTTTGATTTGATTTGATTTAATATTTCATTTCGAATTTCTACATTGTCGACATCTTCTTCACTTATAAGGTTTTTAAAGTCATGTAGCCACATTTGGCGGTTAAAAATAAAGAGATCGTCTTGCGAATACACGCATTCTAAGAGCTGCTTTGAATTTTCTTGATATAAATCGAAAATATTTTGTTGGTTAGCATTTACATCTTTTCTTAAGCGCAATACGCAGATGTTATGGAAATATTCAGATAGTTTCCCAATAATCGAAGGATTTCGGCGGCAAAACTCAGCTTTAGCGTCTGCATTACTTGTTAACATATCAGCAGAGGCACAAATCTCAATAATAATTAAAATGGGAGGGTGAGTAACATCTTGGTTCTTCGTCGATAGAAATTGTTCGCAAACATTGTATTCATATAGTCGAATGTTTATATATATATATTTGATATTTTATCATTCCGTAGTGATGGCACAAGGTTTTTGAACAATTCACAGTTCATCGATATATGCATCCCATATAGTTCCAAGTGAATTTTTCCAATATTCATTTGAAAAATTATAGCAGAATATAACAATAGTACTTAGTCTATAGGAGAATTTGACAAGGTTAACGGCATATAAAACTTCCCTTGGTAAATTTTGATGTTTCCTATGTGGATAGTCAACCGCATATTCTATTACGACGATGGATTCTTCCAGTGAAGACATGTGGTCTGATCTTCTATTCTCGAAATACCTCATGAATGGTCTTATGTTATTTATTACTGCTTCATTGGTAGCTACATTGTAATGAGATAAATAATTGAGCACGGTTTGTCGTTCAATCCCGCTACTACCAATTATACTAATTGTGATAATATCTCTCATATTATCATTATCTTCGGTATCATTATCCATTTCTTTTTGCCATTTTTCCAAAAAGCCTTCATATATTATCAACGAGTTTTCCCAATTGAAACCAGATAGCAGTGCAATATTATCGATGTCATCATTATTATTATTACCAGCATAATCAGTTTCGACTGACCCGGTTGGCGATCCAATCATCTTAAAAATACTACTGCACAGGAAAGTTTACATAAGGTGCAACAAATGCAAAGACCGACAATTTTTTTGCCGAGATTTTGCCATGGTTAGATAAAGCTCATCGAGTTGTATACGACAACATAACTTTTTTTTATAGCATTTAGACAATATTTTAGTGTCGAAAGCTACGAAAAAGGGTTTGAAAAGAGCCTATTTCAATATAAAAGAGTCCCCCTAGCGAAAGCTTCAGCTCATTCCAGATTCAATACCTTTCTGAAATTTTTTTCGTTTTATTCTTTATATAGGTGGAAAAAAGTTACATATCATTTTTGAAAATTATAGAACTAATGTTGGAAAAAGTGATATGGTATGAAATAGGTTACGGTGCAGGGTGAATTTAGCTCAAAATTAGGATCTAATGGAGGGATTTTATTTATGAGACGTTTCACCACACGCAAAAAAAATCGGAATCAACGTTAAAAGCTGATCTAGAAAAAGTATTTCTAAAGGTATTCTGGTTTTCAGCTCATTTTTGCCTGGATCCTAAGGTCCGAGCAAATTAAAATTTACTGCAATTTTGATTTCGATGGTTCACATATGAGGGTGGGTGGGTTGAGGGTGTTGAGGGTGTTGAGGGTGTTGAGGTTGAGGGTGAGGGTGAGGGTGAGGGTGAGGAAGTGTACCGCCATGATCCGGATTTCGCTAGAATTTCACTAGCTCATCAGATGGCTTGCCTGATTATTCTATTTTTCAAAAATAATCTTTACTTTGCTGTCAGTCAATTG
>Ga0209935_1002999_pt1 | contig 18633 bp, 24 predicted proteins | sample ThiBio_1000_plan_2_FD_183958 | JGI IMG/M metagenome (GOLD analysis project Ga0209935, IMG submission 183958) | Wastewater bioreactor microbial communities from Cape Town, South Africa - Thiocy_cont_1000_plan (SPAdes) | ecosystem: Engineered > Bioreactor > Thiocyanate-remediating >... | reverse complement strand
AGTCCGCCGTCGCATCATGATGGTGACTATGATTCGATCGCTCGAGTACTCTTCGATTCTCTCGCTGATACCGAACGAGCTTCTCTTCCTCATCTTTTCGTACTTTGACTTGTGAATCTATATAATTCACAAGTGAGCGTTCCGTTCGGTGGTTGTAATTATGATCGAATTACTGGATTGATCGATCGATTGATTCTGAATAAGCCGTCCGGAACAGCATATCGGCCTCACTCACTCACTTCGATCCATTCGATTCATCATTTGCTTGTTGCCCTCTCCCCCAACACAACGCGATGCAATTGACCCTTCGGTTACTACGAATCCCGAACCTTCTCCTTCTACTCTTCTTCGTTCTGGTATCAACACATGGCGTAGCAGTAAAGAGGCCAGCGACGTCTCCGGTGAGTGCTCGCGAGCAATCTCGCGGGCCAGTGAACGATGTCGTTGATGATGATGGCACGGGCGGAATCTATGGCTACTGGCTGCCTGACACGAACGGCCTCCCGTCGTTCGAGTTCACGATGGATGAACTCACGAGCCCCAATGCCTCGTGGCCCAATAGCCAAGAGAACCTGCGCCCTCCATACAACCGCACTCGTACCGATCACTTCTATCTGTTCGGAAACAAGCGCATCAACGTCATGGTTCGTTGATTCGTTCGAGATCGAGAGATCGTTGATTGGTTCGAGATGGTCAAGCAAGCAACACTGATTGATGATAGTACCTTCTCAGGCAGTTGATGGCGGTTACGTTCAAGTGTTTGGTAACGAACGTGGCGCTACATGGATCAATCAATTCGATCCAGAGACGCAGAACATCGGCGGAGGCTTCTCGTACATTCGGTTCGCGTCCAATACCTCGGTGCCTGCCAACGTACCGAACGTACTGTGCACGGCGTACATCTTTGGACCTCACTCCAATGATTCGACCTTTACGTACAAGAGGTCGTTCGGTATTGGATACTATCGAAACTCGCTGAGGATCAAGGATACGGTATCCAACGAGAGACTCTCTCGCTCGCGTTGAACGAATGTCGAGCGATGCTGATCGAGATCATCACACCAATGCTCCGTGCATGGATGGATGGATGGATGGATATAGTTGCAAGTGGAACACCTGATCACTGCGCCATTCGGTGATGATAGCCTCGTGATCGACGACGTGACCTTGACCAATCTATCACCGAACTCGATCACGTTCTCGCACTACGAGTACTGGGATATCAACCATGCGCAGTTGTTGATCGAATGGTTCCGCACGGGTTATGCGGCACCTCTCGGAGATCGTCGACGCAATGACCTCAACTCGTTGTTCTGGAACTACGTACGTTCATGACCGACGATGAATGATCGAGAGTGTGTGTCGCACACGCTCGAATGATGATGACCAGGGGGATCGCTTGTGGCCATCACGTGCAGATGCGATTCAATCAATCGACCTCGACGTTGATTGGTTCGTTCGACATGATCAATGAGGCTCCCAAGACACCCGAGCAGCCATCGGAGATTGATTACTATCCGGCTCTGGTGTTCTTGGATCTACTGGTACCACCAAATGCACCATTCCATTCCATCGATTGATACTTCGCATCACAATCAATGATTGCTTGGTGATCGAGCTGACACGTTGTATCGATTGCTATTAGAATGGCACACTCGGTGGCATTGGATCGGGACCATTCGTCTACACGAACCAGACGTTGTTCTTTGGGAATGGATCGTTCTCGGCTCCCGAGAGTGTCGTGTCGGGTCAGGCCGGTGAGATCATGCAAGGCTTCCAGAACGCCTCGGGTCAGCCAGGTACGATCGATCGATCGATCGATCGAGCTGCCTCACCTTGCATCGAGGCTCCTTCGCTCACCACGCGATACAACCTCTGGCAGCGATGCTATGCATGCGTTCGGATATCACGCTCCGACCGGGTGAAGTGCGAACTCTACGATTCGGTTATGGCTACATGCCTGCTGGCAAGACCATGATGGGCATGCTCGAAAAGTACGTCGATGGCTCGCCGTCGTTGCAGACGGCTCGAGCATGGCAGGCGTCAGCCACTCGCATCAAGTTCCCTCGTGCCATGCACGGCAACGCAACCACCAAGGCATTGGCTCGTATCGTAGAGCGAGAGGTCGTGTGGCGCTCGTGTGCCTTGTCGAGCTCGTCGGTGTACCACGATTACTACCAACGACACGTCATTCCACAAGGCAGCGAGTATCTGTACTTGTCGGGTGCTGATGGAGCTCCACGTGACCAAGCTCTCTTTGCTGCCGCCAGTGCCTACACCAATCCTCAAGTACGATCAAGAGAGAGTCGACTCTCAGTTCATTCACTCATTGGCTCATTCGTTGTATTCTCTGGAGTTTAGTTGGCTCGTGAGACGCTCGAGTTGCTGATGCAATTACAACGTGCCAAGACCGGAGAGTTCCCATACGCGTTCGCTGGCTATGGGGAGATCTCGGCTGCTCTCGGGCTGCATCTCCTGCCGTCTGATCTCGACATCTTCTTCATCTTTGCCTTGGGAGAGGTAGCGTTCTTTCATTCGAGTGTACTGCTACAACGATGGAACACACAACCTTACTCACCATTGGGCATTCTGAATGATTGGCGTACAGTACTTGACCGTGACAGGAGACTCTCAACTGCTATCGGAGAAGCTGCCATTCTATCCCAACACCGACTCGACCTTGCCACCCAACATCACCGGCACGACGGTGCTGGATCACTTGAGGGCCGCGTACTATCACTTGCAGAATGTGATCGGCAAGGGCCCACATGGCTTGCTTCGTATTCAAGGTACACTGCCGCCATTATGGATGCGCGAACCGCGGACGTGCATCCTAACGACACTTGCCAGAGGGTGATTGGGACGACGGTGTGGTCTTTACCGATCCCGATCCATTGGCGGTACTGTTCACGATCGAGCATGGCGAATCGATCCCCAACACACAGATGGCCATCCAGGTGCTGCCGATCATGGCGACACTGATTCAATCCTACGACGCTCAGCTGGCGAGCGACATGCAACAACTCGCCACGTCATTGATTGCTCCCGTACAACAAGTGTTTGGCACCAAGTACGTGGCCTCATTCACACCAGGCCAGCAGAAAGAGCGAGAACGATGATCTTGCTTTCTGACATGACTGCACCGGTCCAATAGATGGTTTGGGCGAGCGTGGATGCGTAATCGACTGGATCAACCGTATCTTCGCGGCAACGATGCTGGAATGCATGGCGATGAGAGCTACATTGACCTCGAGGCACAGCCATGGGGTCTACTGCTCAACGATACGATCTTCTCGACCGCCAACAAGAGTATCATCTTTGCGCAGATCGATCAGCAACTGCAACAGGGTTCGCCGATCGGCCCACGCTTGAAGCCAGGAGATTCGGGGCTCGTATGGCCGGCGGTCACGCAGCTCATGACGTGGGCGTACAGCAAGAACAACCGAGTGTCGGACGCGTGGATCAATCTCCTCAAGCACACGTATGCCACGCATGCTCTCGCCTTCCCGGGCGTGTGGATGGGCATCTGGTCGGGTCCCGACGGCTGGGTCTCGACGCTGAGCGGAAATTCCACGGGCTTGCAAGCCGGAGGTACTTGGGTCAGCGCCTTCACGCCCATGACCGACTTTCCGGTGAGCAACCAGAATGGGTACGTGCTCGACATCGCATCATGTCAATATGTCTGAGATCCGCTCTCACTCGCGGTGCTCGATTGCTTGATCATCAGAGATGCAATGTTCCTGTTGGCGTTGAGCCGACTTCTCGGTATCGAGCCCTTGGCCGATGGATCGATGTTGTTGAACGTTTCTCGCGCAGGAGTCGATGGCATCGAAATGGATTATCCTCTCTTCTCAGGTACGTTCCCGAAAAGACGAGCGAGAGAGTGAGATGGCGAGTGGATATTTGCTGACTGGATTCGTGTGGCGGTTCAGTGCTGCTCAATGGCTCGACGGTATCCGGATATTATCGTGCGCATAACGATGGACAGGTCAAGTGGCGTGTATACGTGCCAGGTCGTCCATCGTCCAACGCCCAACCAAAGTGCACCATCAACCAAAAGACGCAGCCGTGCTCGGTGAATGGCGAAGACCAAACCGTACAGCTGTCGTTCTCGTTCTCACGAGGAAGTGTTCTTCACTACTCGGTGTCGTGGTAGAGGCACGCCTCTCTCAGCGAACGAGATACTCTGTGTTTGATGTGTTTGATGTGAGTCGATTCTTTGCATGGATTACAAGTTGATTCGATACTCGAACGACTGTGAGCGATACATGAGGTTGTTCCTGGAAGTCAGCAAGCCGTCGTTGGCGCCGTCACATATCAGAGTATCGATGAATCAGCAACTCCCAGAGAGTACGATACCGATAGATATCTTACTACCTGGTGGGCACACGCTCTCTTTTGGTTGTTCGATTGGGGTTTGAGGGAGTTGGGTCAAGTTAGCGCCTGATAGAAGCAGATACGGATAGGGATGATCGAGAGTGGTGGAGCACACTTCATTTCGTTGGTTGCTGCTCGCTCGCTGCATCTCCCTCTCTCTCCATAGTGAAGATCTATCTATCCATCAGGTTATCCATCTACCTATCCCCTCATCTATCAATACATCAATCCACACCAGACGACCATCGAACCAAGATCACGATACAACAATACTTCCTTCGACTGGTGGAGATCTATCATGCTACGAGCAATACGCCAGTTCGCGCTCGTACGCAGCAGCCATGCTGCTCCGACACTACAACTATCGAGCCATCTTCACCATCGATATACCACGCATCAAGTGCTGCTAGTTCGACGTATGCTATCTGCACGAACGCACCCACGATCCACCTCGTCGCCAGCCTCTCGACACAGGCCCAAACACACCAAGCACACCAAACATGCCAAGCAAGCCAAGCCGGCTGGCTCGAGTGCTCCAGCAGCACCCAATCGCATGAGTCGCTCGAATGCCATCATCGAAGCGCCTTCGAACGCGACGGTCGATTCATGGTCCTCGTTACCCGAGCTTGATTCGATTCCATCTGATGTATCGAGTGCGAGTATCACTGCTACGTTATCGACACGAACCGAGAGGGATGCTTCGTCGCCATCGCCAACATCAGCAGGATCATCAGCAGTACATCAAAGTGCTCGAGCTCATGCAACACCATCACATGCTCGTATCGAGCCTCTCTATCGAGTTCAATCTTCGACGATTCGATCGAGTTCGACCATCGAACCACTGTCGTCATCCAGTGTGCCCGAGTCATTGATCGAGGAAGCCATCGCGTCAACGACACCGTTCGCACACGCAGCAGCGATGGGAGACATTGCTAGCATGCAGCGACACCTCGATAAGCTCAAGCAGATGGGCGAGAGGCCCAATGCCGTGTTGCTCGGTTACATGATGCTCGCGTGTCGTCGAGCCAGGCACTTTGATCGATTGGCGCCGTTGGCATTGCAGATGGCCAGCGCTCCCATACCTCGGATGGAGCTCATTGCGACGCAGCTCGTCGCTGGCTTCTGTGCCTCGGAGCAGCCCGATCAAGCTCTCTTGATTCTACGAGAGTTTGAGAGTGCTCTCGTACTCGAACCTGCAAGCATTGGAATGAATGATGGCAACAACAACACCACTACGACGATGAATGGATCAGTAGCATCACCAGCAACAACGACGACGACAGCAACATCATCACTACCGAGTGGTCTGGCAGATCGATTGATGAATCTCATTCGTAATGCATACGCTCACAAGATCGAGAGCGAGCTCGCGGCCGATCAGTTCAACGCGGCCATGGCGACCTTTCAGCAGGTCAAGAGCTCGGCCGTGATGCCCAACACCTCCATGTTCAACGCCTTCATGATGGCGCTCGTGAAGCGCAACCGCTTCGTCGACACCGAGATGGCGTTCGCCGAGATGATTCGACTCGGCTGCGTGCCGGACTCGGCGTCGTACGCGGCCTTGATCGAGGTCTACCTGGCGCAGAACGACATTGACGCCATCGTGCTCTTGTTCGAGAACAAGCTCGAGTTCCTCTCGGGCCTGCCGACTTCGATTCTGTCGCGAGTCTTGAAGGCCGCGTCGCGCAAGTCGGCCATGTCGCTGGTCGATCGCGTCTTCACGTGCCATCCGCTGCGTGCCGGAGAGCTGTTCGTCTTGATGCAAGGACAGCTGCGAACCACGCACCTCGAGCATCTCTTTACGCTGATGCTGCACCTGCTCGAGCAGCAGCCGCCGGTCACGGTGCAGTACGTGCTCAACACCCTATGTCGAGCGGGTCTCATCGACAAGGCCACGGTGTTGCTCGAGTGGTATCAACGCAAGAGACTGCCCGATCCCGAGGCAACCAACGCCTGTGCGTTGACTATCGTCAAGTACAGTGCCAACCCAACGCCTCGACAGCCTGGCCGTATCGTGCTCGAACCCTTGCCATCTGCAGCAGATTCGAGCACTCCTGCCTCTCCTTCGATCGATGACCCTGCACGTCAGCAAGAACAAGAACAAGAACAAGCACAATCTCAACCTCAACAAGCCCATTCGGTGTACAAGAGAGACGCTCAAGCAGGCAGCAGACATCAACGACCCAATGTCACGGTGCCCCCACCGCCACCAGCTGCTCAACAACCACCACAGTCGGCGGCCCGGTCGGTGCTATCGACCTTGCTCTCGGGACTCAAGTCGCTCGGCCGTCGGCAATCGGCGCCATCGTCAGCCGCTACAACCACGCCAATACCGACCACGACTCCTGCAGCTCCTCCAGCGCCAACCGCACCGCCATCGCCACTGCCGAGCACCACGACCGAGCCTGCGGCTGACGATGTTACCACGAGCATCCACACGCCCAAGACGTGGCCACTACCGCTGCCGCTCAATCGCAAGCCTCTGACTCTCAGCGAGGCGCTCGACGCTCATCGCATCCTGCTGCAGACCGGCTCCTCTCTGCTGGTTCGTTTCGTCGACAGCGTGCTGGCACAGCTCGATGCCACACCCAACGAGCAGCTGGCTCGCTCGTTGCTCGAGCAGCTGCGCGAGTTCGCGGTGCCGGACGACAAGATGATGCGTGCATGCGTGCGCATCTACCATCACCTGCTGCGGCAGGCCATCAGGCAGTCGGACATTGCCGGCGCACACCAGCTGATCGACGACATGCATCACTCGAGCATTCCGATCGACGATGCCACGTATCTACACGTGGTACAGTGCCACCTCCAAGCAGGCGACGCCTACGGCGCCGAACGTGCACTCGCTCGACTCTCACAGCCACCGCTCGACTTCCAATGCGCGATCGCACGACTCTACGCACAGCAGGATCGCTCCGATCGCGTCATGCACATGATCGAGCACACGATGCGCACGACCTCGACACAACCCAAGGCAGTCGTGATGCTCCACGAGGTACTTGGCGACTTTGGTTATCAAGTGGCGGATATCCTCAGTGTCCCAAGTGCCAAGGCTCTCAACGATACCTATTACCCGCCATCAGACGATGAGCAGTAGGTAATGGATAGCTTGATTGATAGCTAGTGTCTACAACTGTAACGATGCCATTAGAGATATTTACCAGAACAAATACACTCTCCATTCAATTAGTGTGTTTGTTAGGGAGTGTTTTGGTGAGTGGCGGGGGTTATTTGACCGTGGTTGGATTCAGAAGCAACTTCACGATATCGATCTTGAATGGATGGATCGATAGAAGAACAGCAACATCATTCGCTCGCTGCCTCGCTGCTGCTGCCATCACCCATCCACCACCAGCTATCTATCTCGATCTATCTATCCATCGAGGATTCACTGAGGAGTCTCGCTATTGAGTACTACACCAACACATTCTCGATCGTGTTCTACACACGTACACACACAAGCGCGTGATTCATATCGATCGCAGAGCATCAGAGCATCAGAGCATCAGTACTACTAAACCAAAGCAATGGGCGATGCTGCCTCGTCGTCGGGTATGCCAACAACAACAACCACAACAACAACCATCACTACGTCGATCGTGTCGTTGTTGTCTAGCACCATGGCGACCATCACGTCGTCCATGTCGATGTCGATGGTTTGGCTATGGTGCTATTTGATGATCGCAGCGATCCTGATCCTATCGAGCGTGATCTCGTATTGTCGCTCGTTGCAATGCAATGCTGCTACTACCACAACCACAACAACGACATCATCGCATGGGCGTCATCGACATCGATGCTCACAATCTCGTTCATCGTCGTCGTCGTGGTGTTCGTCTCGAACCATGCTAGACCGACGATCTCACAAGAAGAAAGGCGGCATCGTTCGAGGCGTAGGCAGCTTCTTCGTCGGTACATGGCGTACGCTCTCGGGAGCCGAGCTCGCTGCTGCCAAGCGAGACCTCCAAGCCGCTCGAGCTCGACAGGCAGCTCTCGAACAAGAGCGTGAGAAGCTCAAGGATCAGGCGGCGACCTTGAACGAGGAGCTGCAACGCATGACCGAGGACCTCGAGCTCTGCGAGGAGCGCATTCGTACAGCCGAGCGACGCGTCGCTGAGCTTCGACGTCAGCTCGAGGAAGTCGGCTCGACCTCGACCTCAAGCACCACCAGCTCATCGACCGATCGAGATGGCGATGACGGCGATGAGGATGGCGATGGAGAGAAGGCACCGACACAGGCCGAGCTCACACGTGCGATCGACGAGGCCATGGCTCGCATTCGATTGGAGCAGGAGCAAGCTCGAGCACTGCATCAGCAGATCCAAGAGACCATGCGACAGATTCGGTGCGTACTCTCTACGGTCCATGATGCTGGCTACTCGCGAGAGAGACTCCTGTCTGATATGCGATCGATCGATACAGATCTGACCATGGCTGATTGATCGAGCCGTGATGGATCCACCATACATTCACATACCGTGCCCGCACCAACACAACACACACACACTCACACACGTTGATCGAGATGTGAGGATGCCGCTGTCCATTCATCATCATCGTTACTGCTACTGCTACCGCTACCAGCATCACGACCATCGTGCACTGGCACGTGTACTTTAATCAAGCGCCTCCGATATACATACAATCCGCGGTCCATCTTCCCTTGTATCTGCTACTATTGCTCTGTGCCAACCAAGCACAACGCTGCATTCCTTCATGGATTCAAGGGCTCGACAGCGATATGTTCCTCCTCCTGCTGCTGCTGCTGCTGCTGCTGCTGCTGCTGCGAGTCGTCGGGCATCACCAGACGCAAGCCATTGCTCTGCACGAGAGCCTCGATCTCCTCGAACGACATTGATGCGATGCTGACCTTCTTTCGAGCTCCATTGAGAGTCTTGAAGATGATGGCTGGCTTGCGCTTCTTGGTGATCTTCTTGTCGATATCGGGGCTGCGGTCGATGGGTTAGATACGTGTACTCATGGTCGAGAGAGTGAGTGAGTGAGGGAGTCGTACTAGTACTGCAATCGATAGTGCTCGAAGGTGTGTACGGCAGGATAGTACTCGAGTCGGCAGTTATCAGGCGTCTATCACATCGAGATAGTATGAGTATCCTATCGACCAATACATCGAGGGCTAACTCGCTCGGGCGAGGTAGATAGATGGATGGATAGACTGATACCAGCAGAGTCGCAGACACGACAGGATCGACATCAGTGTTGAGGAAGCCTCGCGGCATGCTCTTGATACGTCGTGTGGCCTCGTCTTGTGGCGCTAGCGAACTCGCGCAGTAGGCGCATAGTGATAGCACGAGTGATATCACAAGCAGGAGAGGAGGCACGAGACTCGACGAGCTGGTGGTGCTGCTGGTGCTGGTGCGTGCCATCGAGGGAGCGAGCGACTGACTGACACGTCGACCACCATGGCGCGCTGTTCTTGTCGTCTGCTCCGTATGCCTGACCATCAATCACCAAGGTTCAGATAATTAACCCTCAGTCATCAAGGTCCAGGTGATTATCCATCAATCATCAAGGTCTAGATGATTATCCATCAATCATCAAGGTCCAGGTGATTATCCATCAATCATCAAGGTCCAGGTGATTATCCATCAATCATCAAGGTCCAGATGATTATCCATCAATCATCAAGGTCCAGGTGATTATCCATCAATCATCAAGGTCCAGGTGATTATCCATCAATCATCAAGGTCCAGGTGATTATCCATCAATCATCAAGGTCCAGATGATTATCCATCAATCACCAAGGTCCAGATGATTATCCATCAATCATCAAGGTCCAAATAATTAAACCTCGCGATTCATCGATCATTAAGTATGAAGGTCCCAATCATTAACCTTCAAGCGCCATCGAAAGAGACAGCACGAGCAAGAGATCGCCTGATAGACAGAGAGAGAGAGAGCGAGGAGCCTCGACTCTCCATTCGCTTCATCGCTCGCTCCCGCGCACACGCTCAGCATCCATCCGTCCATCCATCCGCCCCCTCGCTCCTCGTTGCTGGTAGTTTGTAGTATCTGATCTTCGAAGCCAAGATGGCTGACGGTAAGCGCACGGCCTCGGGACTCGTATCGCGCTCGTCAGGCTCGCCGAGCTCGCCAGCGACGCCATCATCGTCGTCAGTATCGTCATCGTCGCCATCATCGCCATTGGCTGCAACCCTCGCTGAGTCAGGCTCCCAGACCTCGCCGCAACCGCAACCACAACCACAATCACAACGTCGATCGTGGCGTCCTCGTACATGGTTCCATTCCAACACGGCGCCGGGACCGCTGACGACGACGACGCAGCAGCAGCAGCATCTGCCGGTAGTGACTCCGCCACTGATGCGTATCTCGTCCGAGACATCGATCCTCGACGCTCCGTCGACCTCGTCGATCGCCAACATGCCTCCGATCGCGCTGCGTGGCTTCATCGAGAAGCAAGGCTACATCGTTCAAAAGTACCAGCGTCGCTACATCCAACAGGAAGCGAACCTTCTCAACTACTACACGACCGCCAACTCGGACGCTATGCCGCGAGGCTCCATCGATCTCTTCCAAGGTGCGCCGCTCGATCGCAACTCACCATCGCCAGTCACTACTTCACGTGTGCCACATCGTCGTTATGATTCAGATGATGTTGCATACGTGAGCAATCCTCCTCATATTGCATCGATATCCGAGCACCAAACACATTGAACTCTCGCGATATCGACATTGAATGATATCTCGTCGAGCATCAATCAATCAATCAATCAATGCTCGTGCCAACTCACGAAACCTCTCGATGCCGTGTCGATACAGTGACCGAGATTCTCGCAGTCACGAACCCGGATACGGGCGAGATCACGGGCGAGATCGACCTCGTCACGCCGTCGAGAACCTATCGCATTCGACCGCTGTCCGAGGCCGAGTTCACGTACTGGAAGAACGGGCTCAAGGCCGCTCATGCCCACTGGACTTTGCGTAAAGGTTCGCCGCGATCAATGTCGGCGCGCGCATTCACATGCGACGATACCGACGCTCGCAGCGGAGACGAGACGAGACGACGAGACGCTTAATCGACTTGCTGGTGCAGCTGCCAAGGTGATGATCAACAACTCGATGGGGCCTGACTACGAGGACAAGATCGAACGGCTGACGGCTGAGATCCCGGGCATGATCAAGTAAGTACCGGCGTCGAATCACTCGGCGGGTGTTGTCGTTGCTACTGCTGCCACCATCGAACGATCGATGCCAAGGCCAAGATCGTTTGATGGCGCTGCCCAATGTGGCCACATTGCTGGCAATGCTGTCTGGCGCTCGCTCATATGTGGATGGCCTGTGATGGAACAGTGTGCTCAAGGGAGTCGTGGCACTCCCACGACCCAAGCCAGTGGGATCGCGCGAATCGCTGGTGATACAAGAGGAGCTCATCACCATCACGGGCAAGGACTTTGGCGAGTTCGATTGGGTTCGTCGACCGATCGAGCTCCGTTGTGGCAGCGGTCGTGAGCTCACTCGTGCTTGTTGTAGGACTTGAAAGCAACCCCTACATCGGAGTTGGATCACATCAAGTATCTGCGTCTTGTATTCTGGCCTGAGGAGGTTCGTTCAATCGACACACGCACACGACGAGAGTGCTTCCGTTCTTGTGTGTTTGTGAGTGTGCGCTGACTTGATTGTGGTTGGGTAGGAACACGTCACGCGCTTCCTTCGTCGCGTTGAAGCCACGCGAGGCGTACGCGGCTTGCGAGTGTTGTGGAAGAACTTTTCGAACGTCGTCCTTAACCCGTTCTACTCGCGAGACGATGCCAAACAAGCGGTACTGCAATGCGACAGCCCCTGTCTTCTTCCTGGCGCCATCTTGGTTTGCTGACATCATCGATATGGCGGGGTTCGCGCAGGGCATTGGTCATGTTACCATGATTCGTACGGTGCCGATCAGTGTTCGATTGAATCTGCCCAAGATTTACGCACGCCTCGGCATCGAAACCACGTCGCTCTCTGCTTCGGGTATGCGGCATCAAGAGTGATCGTGGCACAGCGCAAGCCATGCTCATTCCAAGTGCAATGTGCGTTTTGTGGAGATAGGGATCCCTTGTATCGACTGCAGGAGTATGAATGGCGATCTCGAGTGCGCCAACGAGGAGTGCGGCGAACGATTGTGCCAACAGTGCTTCGAGCAGTATCGCTATGGCTACTGCAAGGAATGCACCGCCAAGTGGGAAGCTGCGGGTACGCATCGATTCGCTGGTGGTGCTTCTTGTTTAGATAGAACCCTCGTCACTCATATGTGATGGTGTTGTCGTTGTTGTGTACAGTTCGTGCGGCTCGCACTCCCGAGGACCTTGCTCGAATCCTCGGTCCTGCGCCGCCATCGCTCAGCGTGCCGCCACCGCAAGACGCTGCGCCTGCGCCGCCAATGTTGCAACTGTCGCTGTCGCCGTCGGCATCGATATCGGCATCGTCGTCGTCCTCGTCGCAAGACTCTGTGCAGCCGCTCTCGCCGCCCAAGTCACCACGATCGCCTCGTAGGTCGCCGCGAATGTCGCTCACCATGCCAGCTCCAACCAACGTCGCGCCTCCACCGCCGTATGCTGCACCCGATGCTCCCAAGTAGAGCTCACTGACATAACCCACCGCTTCTGCTGTTGCTGTTGCTGTTACTGTTGTTGTTGTTTACTGTCTTGTTGTGTTGTTCATGTGATTCATGTTCGCAATACATATCGATCGAGCACAAGCTGTGATCTTGAGCGGGTGCATTACTGATCAAGAGAGCTGGGCGTGGGCTGTGTCGCAGCGTAAGCGTGGGCTCGGCAGTAGATCGCGCCATCGTGGGTCACGTAGTTCTTGAGGTTCAGCGTGATCCCGCATATCGAGCCTGAGATACGAGCCACGAGGAATGTGTTATCAACGAGTGACACGAGGCGAGAGATTGGAAGCTGGCTCGTACACTTGAAGCACAGCTTGTGGTAGGTCATGTCGAGGGCCTTCAGCGAGTCGAGATTGTAGGCAGTCTTGTTGCAGATGAAGCACTTGGCATGCGGCATGGTGAGGGTTGTTCGGATAGATTGGTGTTGATGGTCTCGATCAGCAGGACAGACAAGCAGCCGCAGCAGCGAGGAGGCAATCACACAACAACGAGGGTCGGAGCCACGGGATTGGCTTGTGTCCCGAGCCGGAGCCACTGGCTCACGGCGGAGTACCTTGGGTAGCTTCGTGCCACCACCTCATCGTGCCCGGAGCCACGAGCACAGTCCAGAGTACCTCGGCGGCTTGAGAGGTCGTTGCGTGCCTGACTCCAGATACCTGGCACACAACGATACAATCCGGAGAGCCACCCCATGTCAAACGGATCTACGCGCCCGATCTAACAGTAAACGCGGCAAGTGTATCGAATAGAGAGATAGATACAATGAATGCGAGTGGTGGTGATGGAATGATGATGATGGTTATGATGATGAGATGGCCAAGCGAGCGCGAGGCACAAGGTACTGGTAACGAAGGCCGTTATCACAACACGTTGCCGTTGCCGCACGCAAAATAAGGCATGCGGTATCACGGTGTGGTCGTTGCGGTCTCGAATTGGTGATGACGATGATCAAGACGAACCATACGAGCTCTGAATCTGGAATGGACTCAAAGATACGAGAAGATCTCGAACAAGATCTCGTTCGGAATCATCGACATCGCCGAACACTCATCGACCAGCGATCGAATCATCGTCATCGTCGACACTGCTTGCTTCATCCATGATGGTGCATGTCGATGACGATCTGGATGCCATGTGAACGTGTCGGCAAGCCATTGATTGGCTCCAATCACGTGCACTCGATGGTCTGTCGTGAAGGCGATGAGACCTAGATGCTCGTCGAATGCAACGGCCCATGGCTGCTCAGAGCCACAATCGAAGGATGAGATGTGATGGCCTTCGTGAGTGAATGATTGCAATCGATGGTTGTTGAGGTCAGCGACGATGATTCGACCTTGATTATCGATGCACAGTCCTTGAGGATTGTTGAACTGGCATGGTTGATTGCCTTGGGAGCCGAACTCGAACAAGAACGAGCCATCGATCGACGACAGTACTTGCACTCGATGATTGAAGGTATCAATGACGATGATTCGATGTCGATCATCGTCGATCGCAATGCCTGATGGACGATAGAACTCGCCAGGTTGAGATCCATGCTGGCCGATCGAGAACAAGAACGAGAGATCGATCGACGACAAGAACACCAATCGATCGTTGAAGGAATCGACGACGACGATGCGACGATGATGCTTGTCGATCGCAATGCCTTGAGGACACTGGAACTCGAGATCTCGTGTTCCACGACGGCCAATGCACGACAAGAACGATTGCTCGCTCAATGACCATGATTGTACTCGATCATTCTCCCAATCAACGATGAGGATGCGATCATGATCGTGATCGATCGCAAGGCTCCATGGCTTGTGGAGCTGGCCTGGTTGGCGCCCATACTCGCCGAACTTAGACACGAACGAGAATCTATCATCGTCATCACACGAGAATACTTGCACTCGATGATTGTAGCTATCGACGACGAGCAAGAGATCTCGATGGTGGTCAAACGACAAGCCCATCGGATAGTTGAACTTGCCATCGGCATTGCCTTGTTGCAAGGTGCCGATCGAGAGCTTGATTCGAGCATCACGATCAAGAGCATCGTCTTCCATCTCTTCCTCTTCAATCTCTCTCTCTCTCTCTCTCTCTCTCTCACAACGACAAAGAGATGATCCAAGCTCCAAACTGCTCAAACCAAAGAGATGAAGATATGAAGCTCTCTCTCTCTCTCTCTCTCTCTCTCTCTCTCTCTCTCTCACGAGACACGAGACACGAGACACGAGAGACACCAAGCAAGCAAGCAACGAGCAACAAGAAGCAACAAGAACCAATCGATGAAGGAACAAAGAACAGCACCTCCCTCCCTCAACCAACCACTCCCTCCCTCACACGAGCCTCTTCTTGATCTTCATCATGGTGATTCTCGATGCTTGCACATGCCCTTCCAATCGATATCAAGAGATAGAGAGAGATAGGTTTGTGTGTTTGATGGCAATCCAATCAACAACAAGATCATGTGGGAGGTCTTGGTGTCGATGAAAATCAAGCACTGATATTCGATGTGCAACCAAATGCAACCCAAATCAATCAATCCATTCATTGTATCGATGTGATTGGCTTGCTCTCTCTCTCTCTCTCTCTCTCTCTCTCAACAAAGAGATCGAGTGAATGATTGATTGAATGAAGATATGGTGTGTTGGTATTGGCATTGGTATTGGTATTGGATTGGAGGTTGCTTGTGAGTGTGAGTTGCACGAATGACCTAGAATGATGATGATGAAGAGGAGGTGCAGGAGATCATATCGTCACATCATCGTGCTCTTCTTGTTCTTGTTGGTGGTGCTCTTTCGAGCTCGATTGACCGCGATGTGATCTGGATGGACTCAAAGATACGAGAAGATCTCGAACAGCAGCTCGTTCGGAATCATCGACATCGCCGAGCACTCATCGACCAGCGATCGAATCATCGTCATCGTCGAGATCGCTTGCTTCATCCATGATGGTGCATGTCGATGACGATCTGGTCGCCATGTGAACGTGTCGGCAAGCCATTGATTGGCTCCAATCACATGCACTCGATGGCCTGTCGTGAAGGCGATGAGACCTTGATGCTCGTCGAATGCAACTCCTGATGGCTGCCCAAGGGCATCACAATCGAAGGATGAGATGTGATGAGCCAAGCTCAGTTGCTTGGTTGCCTGCTGCTCGTGCCATCACCACCTCACCTCAATCATCAGCACCATGGAGAACAACCGAGCGAGTGCGATTCAAGCACGAAGAACACGTGCCATGCGTGCATCCGTGATGCTCACGGCTCTCTCGACTGGAGACGGCAATGGCGCGATGGCATTGGGCGGCGGCGAGCAAGGGAGCCTGTCGCATCTGAACGACATGCTCGAGCTCCAGAAGCAACTCGATGCCGAGAAGCGCAAGGTCGTCGTTCAAGAGAAAGAGGTATACTCGCGATCCTGCTCGTTGTATCTATCGATCGATCGACGACGATGTTATCTGACTGTATATGATGATATGATTCGATGTCGATATCTTGCATCGATTCGATATCTTGCATTGATTGATGCTATGATGATATCTCCGGTTGGCATCGATGAATGTCACTCTCGTTCCCAAGATCAAAGCATTGAAACTACGCATCCGACGAGCACAGCAGAAGCCACGACCGGTGGCAGCGATCGATGCGAGTCAGTTGAGTCAGATGTTCGAGATGGAGGACTCGAATCGCAAGCAGTTCGAGGCCGAGCTCGCGAGCCACAAGGCTCGAGTGCTGGAGCTCGAGCAACAACTCCAAGGCCTCAATGACACGATGCAGACGCTCGAAGCTCGTGCTCAAGAAGCGGAGGCAGCGACCGTGGCAGCCAACGCTGCTGCCTCGACGGCGATGGAGTCGATGAGGCAGACACTGCGACAGCAGCATCACGAACGTGAGCAGGAGCTTGCGGCACGGATCGAGCAGCTCTCGAACGATCTCGCTCGTGCGCAGGAGAGTTCGAGCTCGATGTTGAGCGATGCCAGTGCACGAGAGCTCGAGCTCGAGTCGCTCGTTGTGCAGCTGCGCGAGCAGGTTCGAGAGGCGAACGAACGTGCTGATGCTGCGGCATCGAGCAACGTCGAACTCTCGCGACAGCACGAGAGTCTCAAGGCCAAGAGCAGTGCGCTCGAGGCCTCGCACACCGAGCTGCAAGCGACACTCGCGCAACAGAGCTCTCGAATCGAGGCACTGGTCGAGGAGCTCGGTCGCGAGCGCGAGAGCAAGACCGAGGCACTGCAGCGTCTCGAACAAGCCGATGCGAGTGCTCGCGAGTGGAGCGCTCGAGCGACGTCTGCCAACGAGCAGCTCGAGCGTGTGACCGAGCATTCGAGCGAGCTCTCGAGTCGCATCGCGGCCGCGCAGCAGCGCGAGACCGATCTGCAACGCGATCTCGATCAGGCACAACGACAGGTGCTCGATCTCGAGGCGACGTTGCGTGCTCGAACGATGGAGCTCGATGAGGCCCGCCTCGCCAAGAGCTCCTCGATCGAGGCCGAGGCACGCCAGCTCGATGCTCGCATCGAGGCCGCCAACGCTGCTCTGCGCGACAAGGAGACGCAGCTCAACGAGCTGCATTCGGCACTGCACACGAGCAAGTCCGAGACAGCGAGCGTGCGCTCGACACTCGAGAGCACGGCACAGCGAGTGGCAGCTCTCGAGCTCGACCTCGCCCGCTCGACCAGCGAGCACACGGCGCTGCAATCGCGCCTGACTGCTGCCGACGAGAGACTAGCTTCGCTGCAGGCATCCCTTGCTGCTGCAAAGGATGGTGAGCGTGAGAGCACGGCAGCTCTCGAACGCGAGCGCGAGAGCGTGGCGCGATTGGAGGCCGAGCGCAATGCACTGCGTGCGACGCTATCGGAGCGAGAGGCGATCGCAGCGGCCGACGGCACGCAGCATGCCGAGCAGCTGGCGCTGCGCGAGGCCGAGATTGCACGCAGCAAGGCCGTGATCGAGCAGCTGGAAGCCGAGCAGGCACGAGTGCTCGAGCAGCTTCGAGGCGACCGTGCCAAGGTCGTTGCCCTGCAGCAGAGCCTCGACGAGAGCAACTCCGAGAGCGCCAAGCTGCGTGCCGAGCTTGCGGCCGCCAAAGCAGCGATACAAGATGAGCGGATCGAGCTCGAAGCCAAGAGCCGTGCTGCTCTTGAGAGTGCCAATGCCGCTACACAAGCCGAGCTCACCATGCTCAAGAGCGAGGCCAAGCAAGCTGCCAGTCAGCTCCAAAGCCGACTGGTCGAGCTCGAGAAGCAACTGGAGCAAGCGCGACTCGAGGCGTCGAATCAACGCGCGACACTGGAGCGCGAGCACCAGAGCGCACTTGATCTCGCCCAAAGCCGCTTCCAAACCGACAAGAACGCCCTGGTGGTCGAGGTCGAAACGCTCAAGGCCAAGGCCAATGCGCTGCAGGCCGAGTGTACGGCAGCCGTGGCAGCAGCCGCCGAGGCCAACGAAGCTCTGAGCAAGGCACAGGCAGCAGTCGCCGCTGCAGTGGCGGCGGCAGCGGCCGCGGCATCAGAGCCCACGGCAGCAGCCAAGAGACCTCTTCGATCGGTGACTCGACGACAACCCGAAGCGCGACAGCAAGCCGTGCAGCTGACCCTCGAGCCGTACCAACCACGCTCGGTGCAGGAGCTTTGTGCCTTCT
>Ga0209935_1002993_pt1 | contig 18673 bp, 23 predicted proteins | sample ThiBio_1000_plan_2_FD_183958 | JGI IMG/M metagenome (GOLD analysis project Ga0209935, IMG submission 183958) | Wastewater bioreactor microbial communities from Cape Town, South Africa - Thiocy_cont_1000_plan (SPAdes) | ecosystem: Engineered > Bioreactor > Thiocyanate-remediating >... | reverse complement strand
AGGCACGTAGATCGTGGCGCCAAGACTCATTCCTGTGAGCCAGAGCCAGAAGGAGAGGGAGAGAGCGAGAGCGCGATGAGCAAGGGTCTTTCATGATGGGCACACGGCGTGCCACACAAACACAAACCATCGCGCGCGCTCTCGTGCTCCTGAATCTCGGGCGAGCGCCTGCTCACACACAACGTACCCACGAGAGACACAACGAGCAACAACAGCGACGATGCAGCCGACAGCCGCATCGCCGAGGCACGACTGCGCGACCAACAGGAGGAACGTTTCATAGCGAGAGAGCGAAGAACAATAATGAAGCAGAGCAGAAAAAGTGTGGCGTTTTGACGTGCGATACAGCGATTTATGCGCAAGGCGCTCGGCGAGCTTGCGCAGCACTGGCGGAGGCGGACTCTCTCCTCATTCTTCTCCTACCTCCGCTGCGACGACATCACGAGCCGCAAACCCAATCGCCCAGTTAAGGATGCGCGCTGGCGCTGTAATCGCACCGTCTGTCAGCTACGGTCACGGTTTGGCGCCCAAGCAGCGCAGCACTGGCAACAGCGCGCTACCGCTGGATATGCTGCTCGTGGCATAAGCAGTTGGGAGGTACAATAGATCGAGGAGGAGGAGGTGTGAGTGATCGGGTGAGTGAGCATGGTTGGAGGACAGCCGCATCGCCGAGGCACGAGCCGCTCACTCGCGCAAGAGAGGCCCCGAAATCTCACTAACAGCCAAGTACTCGCCGCGCCTCGTTGCTCGGAGCTCGCATCGCGCCTGGTGATAGCGCACCAGCAGCGACACCAGAGCGCCTGTAGCCGCCAGCAACGCACGCAACACGACAATATGATACGTGCGAGAGCACTCCATCCCCACGTGTGTTCTGCCACGAGACCCACGCACCGCGATCAACATGGCGACTCATCGCTTCTCGGGCGCGCGCGTACCGTACCTTGCGTGCGGTGAGCCAGCGTACCCGTGGGTGGACACGAAGCCGTTCAACCGACACCGCACCAAGACAGTGTCCCCTCAAACCGGCCCACTAGCTCTGGGGTCGACGAGGCGAGTATGTGTTGTCGGATAGTTGGTGGAAGAGGAAGACCGCGTCTTGCGCAGTCACCCTGCTTCGTGTGCTTGTGCAGCTCGTCGCTGTAGCAGAGCCATCAGTGTCAGCGTTGGTGCTCGTCGAGAGAATAGCAACGCCTTCCACTCCGAATGCGCAATCTGGTCGATCAAGTGCGAGTGGCTTGCTGTTCTTCACCTCGTCGCCCTCGCTGCCACCGCCTCCTGCTCGCGGCGGTGCAGTTGCCCGCTGGTACTCGATGGGAGTCTCTGGCCTGACCAGCTTTGTCACCGCCAAGATCGTTCCAGCATCGTTGCGTGTATCAGCAACTGCAGTGACCACGACACAGGCTTCTCCGATTCGCCTGCTGGTGGATGGCAGCGGCCTGCTGCACGAGCTGTACGCGAGCGGCGGTCTCGATGCCGCACACGGCGGGCAGTACGTGCAGTTTGAGCGGTTGATCGTCGACTACGTGCGCCGCTGCCGCCGCGCGGGGATCGAGCTCGAGGTTGCGCTCGATGGCTTGCGGCCAGCCAGCAAGCATGCAACGTGCCTGCAACGCCGCGAGCGCGAGCAGCAGCGCTGCGCCGAGCAGTGGCGCTTCCTTGCCTCGGCCGCGTCCGCCGCGCACTCGCCATTCAACAACGGGCTCGCAACACTGAACCAGAGCTCGGCATCTACGCTGCCATTGTTTGCATTGGTACGGTGCCGTAGTACGTCTCTTCATCAGATGATCGCGCACTGATGCTCTCGAGTCGACAGTCGTGCATTCGAACGGCGCTGCAGCGCGAGCAGGTGCGAGTGCTCCAATGCCCAGCCGAGGCCGACGAGATGATGGCCGCCATGGTGCTCGCTCGGGTACGTCTGGATGATTGCGGGGGCGCGCTGCTGTCGTGTGCGTATCTCTCTCTCTGATCCATGGGCGCTCGTCGTCGAGCATGGAGCAGCCCGAGCACTACTTTGCCATCATGGCGCACGACTCGGACTTTTACGTGTACGCCGTCAACTACGTCCCGTTCAACAAGCTGGTATTCGACGACGCCGATGGCTCGGCGACTCTCTTCTACTACCACCCGACCATGCTCGAACAGCAGTTGAACCTACCGTGCTCGTGTCTGCCACTGGTACGTCGAACCAACCGTGTTGGCCGTTCGTTGGCTTGCGCCTGCTGCCGAGTCTCGTTGCCGAGTCTCGTTGCCTGACTCCGTGGCAGGCAGCGTGCTTGCTGGGCAACGACAATACCAAGCACCTGAGCTCCGAGGTCTTGCGCCTGCTGCATGTATCGATACCTGCAACCAAGAAGCCATTCGGCAACGTGTCATGCATACTGTCCGAGTTGCGGCAGCGCTATCACGGAGACGACCGAGGCTTTCTTGAAGCAGCACCAAAGGCCAGGCCGTCCGATGGTACGCGAACGCCATCGCCGTTGCCACAACTCGATGGTACAAACACACACGTTGCCCAATTGATTCATTCGATTCCTTTATCTATGAAGCGCGGATGATTGCCACGCTGTGCAAGCACGCCGCACACTATCGCACTCCGTCATTGTTCGTGCCCGCCGAGAGCTACGCTACAGACCCATCGCCACGTCTCGTGGAGCTCGGTCAAGTGCTGCAACAACGCTTCTTGACGTCTCTGATGTCGGTGCTCTTCACACGCACCATGTGGATCTATCCGGTCACATGTCAGCCAAGCGCCACGCCAGACGCGAGCTGGTACACTCTCACACTACCGCTGCGCTTGTGCCTCTACTACTGGATCTTTGGTACGTACCCATACTTTGAACACTCGATTGTTTGCATCGAGTCTCTCTCACACTCTCTCACACTCTCTCACAGCAGCAAGCAGCAGCTCGACTGGTCTTCCATCCGATACGTGCATCACGGTCACCGAGTATCTGCCTCGCAAGTCGGGCTACAGCAAGACTCTCGCTTCGTTGTCGATTCGCGCTCACGTGGCAGTTGTATCACCCACCGAGCTGCTCGATGGCGTCTGCTCACTCGATCAACGGCATGCCGCATTTCGCGCGCTCGTGCTGACTTTCGCATCGACTCTGGCTGCGACAGTGCCGTTGGACGGCGTGCTATCGGCTCTCTCGACCGTGTCGACCGATGGCTTGCACCACTCGGCGGCGATCGAAACTCGGCACTGCTCGAGTTGGCTCTTCTCGGATTGGTGCCTCTATGCACTGCTGGCGTTGCGCCCACAGTGGCTGTTCGAGTGGGAGTGGGACGCCTTGCTGGCGTACTCGACCACCATGGCAGCCGACGCTGCAGTCGCTGACAGCAAGCACGCTCTCTCGGATTGTGGCAGCTTCTCATGGACTCCAGAGCAGCGTGCTCGAGCGATCGACATCTTGGTGGCATATCAGCTGGTGGCCATGCATTTGGACTGGATGAGCGGCGTGCTCGGGTATCCGTGGCCACCATTGAATCCTGCAGCTCTGTTCGATGGCGCTCAATGGCAGATATCGTACTTTGCGGCGCTGGGAAGCAATCGGTCAGTAGCGCTGTCAGCGGCCGAGCTCTCGCGCAAGGACGAGATTCTTTCGCGACTCAGCAGCAGCGAAGTGGCACCTCCAGCACTTGGTCCGTTCATACTGCCGCCTGTTGCTCCCGCCGCCATCGTCATCGCGAGCCTACCAACGACCACCATATCGTCATCGCAATCTCCTCCGTCGCCTGTAGTCTCTACGAGATCGTCCAAGAAGAAGCCAAAGAAGAAACCAACACCAACGGCCGCCACGAGCAAGCCGCACGCTTCAGTGGCAATGACCAATCGGTTTGCGGCGCTGACGCTCGAGTAAAAGCATCCGCCAATCCCTTTCGTGTACCACTACTGTTCTTACTCACTCGCTGACACTCACACGCACGATGCTGCAACAAGCACGCCGGCTTTCTCTCTATGTGCATTGGCCCTACTGTGCCAGCATCTGTGGCTACTGCGACTTGTACGCGATGGCAGGCTCGCGCACACACGCGCTCTCGCTCTCGCTCTCACACAGCGTGTTGTAGCAATCGCGTGCTTGTGCGCAAGGAGGCACCGATCGAGCACGAGCGCATGAAGCGCGCGCTCGTTCGCGAGCTCGAGACGCAACTGCAACGCGTGCGCCATGAGCACGGCACGCACGGTGTATCGTTGAGCAGCATCTACTTTGGTGGTGGCACTCCGTCGCTGGCGCTACCTTCGACCATCAACGCCGTTATCGAGACGGCGCTGCGGCACCTGGACGCGGAAGCCGAGCTCGAGATCACGATGGAAGCGAACCCGACCGTATGTGCCACTCGCCCACTCTCTCTCTCGTGCTCCGACGCTGACGTCTGGCGCTGCGTGGTGCCGCCACACGGACCAAGTCGGTCGAGACAGAGGCGCTGCGAGACTTTCGTGCAGCAGGCATCAATCGCGTCTCGCTCGGTGTACAGGCACTGCACGACAAGGAGCTCGCGTTCCTCGGACGCAAGCACTCGGCCGCCGATGCCATTCGAGCGATCATGAGTGCTCAAGAGATCTTTCCTCGATGTTCGTTCGATCTCATTTATGGACGGTAGGTACACTATCTCTCGCGCGAGCACATACGCGGTCAGCTTACGCTCTCGATGACGGGACAGCCACAATCAACAAACTCCTGATGATTGGCGTCAAGAGTTGGATGTACGCAAGCGACACCCTCCTCCGTGTGGCAGACCAGGTGAGGTTCGCCAACCGTGACAAGCGCGCTGGTGTAGAATGCTCTGGCGATCGCGAGCGGACACGTGTCGCTGTACAGCTTGACCATCGAGAAGGGCACTGAGTTCTACCAACGCGTCCACTCGCCCGCCACGACCAAGCACCATTGTATGTGCTCGATGCCTCGCTTGCTTCGTACTCGCCCACATTCACTCACATATTGTATGTGGCGATAGTCGTGCTGCCAGATGAAGAGACAGCAGCACAGTTGTACGAGACGACGATCGATGTCACACAATCGCACGGTTACGAACAGTATGAGGTCTCGAACTTTGCTGTTCCGGGAGAGGAGAGTCGGTACGCTGCCGAGCCCTGTGCGCTGTGCGTTGTGCTGGCTCGATCAAGTGCCCAAATGACCGATTGGTGGCGAGTGCAGACACAACCTCCACTACTGGCGAGGCGGCGACTTTGTCGGAATCGGACCGGGCGCTTGCAGTCGACTCACAACGGCCGATGATCGTCGCGTCGCCATGATGCAGGTTCGCGAATGAAGCGTCGTGCTCACCGACGTGCTCACCGACTCACACGGGATCGCGTGGCGCCCACACAGACTCGAGCACCAGATCGTTGGCTCGAGCAAGTAGAACGCGAAGGCATCTCCACACAGAGCAGCGAAACGCTGTCACGCGAGGAACGACTCGAGGAGGTGATCATGATGGCGTTGCGCACACGCGACGGGCTGGTGGATTGGATGTTTCGTGCGCACAGCGGCGGCAGCAGCATCTCGTCGGTGCTCGAGGCACGAGTGATTCAGCAGCTGGCACACGACGGCTTCCTCGAGCCGAGTGACGACTACGACCGAGCGGTGCGCGCCACACCACGCGGCTTGCAGGTGCTCGATCAAGTGATCGTACGGCTGTGTCAGTCGTTTCGCAAGGCTCCTCCCACTAGCCAATCGAATTGACCGATACACGATGGCGATGGCGATGGCATGATATTTTACTCGTGTATCGATGATGGTGATGACGACGTCTCGGTCGTGGTGGTGGTCGCGGTGGTCGCGGTGGCTGTGTGAGGAGTTTCGAAGCGCAGCTCGAGGTCGACCACTACCATGTGATGATCGGTGAGGGCGCTACAGTCGATGACGCGATACGAGCCGGGCACGAAGCGCACGCTCGGCACACGGCGCATGAGAATGTAGTCGATACGCGTGTTGAAGCGACACGTGGCAATGTCGTCCACGTTGGCAGCAGGCACGTCGATCGTGCTGGCGGTACGCGAATCGACGAGCAGCGGCTCGGAGCGGGCGGCGTCGTGCGGTGGCGGCGGCGGCAGCAGCAGCGCGTCCATCACGTGCGAGAACGGCGCCTCCCAGCGACCGCGCTCGCGCACGCGAGCAATCTCGTCCCACTGCAGCTGCGAGTAGTCGCGCCGGAACAGCGAGTTGAAGTCGCCGATCAAGAGGCGCGGCACGGCGGGCTCGTGGAAGCGGAAGCGAGCCAGGTCATCGAGGTCGAGCGACAGCGCATCGCCGCGCTCGATCTCGCACTCGGACGCGTTGCTGATCGGCGACGGCAGAGGGCGCGTGGGTTTCGATTGGCCGTCGTCGCCCGTGGCGTCGTGGTTCATGATATCGAGCACGTGGCGGAGTTGTCGCACTCGCGTCGGCTCGTACATGTGGTCGAGGTGTGTGACATGAACGCGCAGGTCGACGGTGGGTGTTGGTGAGGTCGGTGGTGGTAAGGCGTCGTCAGCGTCGTGCTCGTGCTCGTGTTCGTGCTCGTGTGATGATGGCAATGTGGTCGAGAAGGGCACGCGCACCAAGCCGAACACGGTGCCTCGATGGAACGGCAGCACGGCGGTGAATTGGCGCGCGAGCGGCCAGCGCGATAGCAGGGCATTGGCGTGCGCGCGGACGTGGTGGTAGCCGAGGTTGCGCGCCAGCCGCGCCACCTGCTCGCCGCCGATGGCCTCCTGCAGCGCGATGATGTCGATGCGGTGCTCGCGCACCAGGTCGGCCACCAGCACGAGGTTCTTGCCGCTGGGGCCATGCCACGCGTGAACGTTCAACGACGCCACGCGAATAGGTCGCCAGAATGCCTCAGGTAGGGTTAGGGACGCCATTGCGAGAGTGAGCGAGGAGAGTGTGAGCGAGGAGAGTGTGAGCGAGGAGAGTGTGAGCGAGGAGAGTGTGAGCGAGGAGAGTGTGAGCGAGGAGAGTGTGAGCGAGGAGAGTGTGAGCGAGGAGAGTGTGAGCGAGGAGAGTGTGAGCGAGGAGAGTGTGAGCGAGGAGAGTGTGAGCGAGGAGAGTGTGAGCGAGGAGAGTGAGAGTTCATTCGCTTGCTTGCTTGCTATCGTTCGTATCTCTCGCGTGCGTCGTATCTCGTGCCTTGCTTGATTGCTTGCTTGCTTGGTCTCTGTCAGTGTTCGAATCATGCCTTCGATGCGTCTTGCATTCTTGATGGTGGTGGTGCTCCTGGCTGCTTGCAGCTATGGTACGGAGGAGGATCGCTATCTCATCATATCATCATAGCTCTATCTCTCTCTCGTTTGGCCGCTGACTTGGTGTTGCGTTGTTGGTGTGGTGTGCGCTCGATAGCCATGACCGATGCCGATCCCTGCAACGCCTTTACGAACTGTGGTGACTGTGCGGCGCAGAGCACCTGTGGTTGGTGGTACGCATACTCCGCCGCAACTCCGCGATCGAGTTCGAGATCGCCGCCTCACTCTCGCCTGTGCGTGTGTGCGTGTGTGTTGATGGCGTTGGGGCAGCCCGTTGACGTCGACGTGCATGACGGGCAACATCAACGGCCCTGCGATGGGTTCGTGCGCCTCGCAGCAGGACATTGGCCAGTGGGAGTTCAACGCGTGTGCCACGAGCTACACGACGTGCCAGACGTGCACGGCCGACCCGTCGTGCGGCTGGTGCGGCTTCTTCGGCCGCTGCTACATTGGCAACACCACCGGCCCGGCGTACGGCCTCTCGTGCCCGTCCGACCCGACTCTCGGCCAGTGGGAGTTCAACAGCTGCTGCCTGCTCAACGGTCCCGACTGCGGCTCGTGCCTCAAGGCTGGCCCGTGCGGCTGGTGCCCGTTCTGGAGCAGGTGCTACCTGGGAACGCAAAGCGGTCCGACCGAGGGTCTGTCGTGCCCGGCTGAGGAGCGCCTCGGTGCGTGGGAGTGGACGGCGTGCTGCAACACGCTGAGCGGCTGCGCCGACTGCACCTCGGTGCCCGACTGCGGCTTCTGCCCCTCGAACGGAGCCTGCTACGTCGGCACTGCTGCGTACGTTGCTGCCGTCTCTCAACCCCTCCTCCTGCTCCTGCTGCTCCTCCTGCTGCTGCTCGCACGTGGCTCTAACGAGTTTACGAACAACACGAACGCCTGATGATGATACAGTGGTCCGAGTGAGGGTCTCAACTGCACCAGCAACGGCCGCTCGGGCAACTGGTCCTACGGACCGAGCACCTGTCCTGCGCTCGATGGTCCGATCGCTCCCTTGCGCCCGATCCGCATCAACTGAGGCCGCCACCACAAAGCGGTCACCAGGCGCTGCCTCGCTGGCTACCTTGCCTTGATGCATTGATGGATTGTTTGTCGTTTCGTTGCTCGTTCTCGTTGTAGTGCTGTGGTCGCCTTCTGCCTCGCCTGTGGCCTTTGCGCATGGCTGTAGAATGATGATGATACACGCCGACACAGCACGGTGTCGTTTCAAGTTCCATCGCTCGAGAGTCACAGTCAGAGTGAGTGTGAGTGCGTATGAGGATTGCTTGGCTGATTGCTTCGTTGCTTCGCGCCCGCTGCATCGCTCCACTCCCGCGGCTTTCGAGCTCCACTCTCACGCCTTCCCCACCACCGCACCACACTTTCATCGACCACACAATGCCGTTCGAGTGGCACGGAGAGCCGACGCGAACCGCCGATGGCTGGACGGTTGCTGCGACCTTGTGCACCGACGAGGCGTGCTACATGTACGCGCTCGCCTGACCGCGTGTGCCACGCCAAGGCACTGTTCAGCGTTGCAGAGGCGTGCTTACATTGCAATGCGGCACACATCATCGTCTCGTGGCCGAATGTGCGCGCGTGTGATTGTGTAGGTTCGACTTGGTCGTGAGCGACAGCGAGCTTGCTGCGCTGCATCTCAGCCAGCCGCAGGAGTTTGTACGTGAGAGATGCGTGCGTGGCTAGCTCCCACGGCGATGATCGCACGGTCTCACCCTCGAGATGGCACCTCGATGGCTCACGCACAGGTCAACAAGGCATTCCATCATCTGTTCGAGGTGCAGAAGCTGTCGTTCGACCAGGCTCCCGAGCAGATCACGGTCGCGAGCCTCGGTGCTGGCTTTGCGTAAGAACCACCCACTCCACTCCACTCCACTCACCCACTCGCACAACTACTCTGCCAGTATTGTCAGAGAGAACCGCGCGCTCTTACGCAATCATCGAATCCATGATTCGCGATCGAATACAACCGATCGATCGAATCGATCGAATCCGAAGCTCGCGGAGGCAAAGTCGGATTAAGGGTGGCGAGGAGCGCCGAGTGCGCTCACAGCAGCAGGCGAAAATTCGTGTGGTTCGCCGCGAGCAGATCTTCGCATGTTCGTTGTTGCGCCGCCACTCGCTGCTCTGCCTCTCGCCTCGCGCACCTCCATCGCTCCCTCGCTCGTACCGCATCGCATCGCACCTCCCTCGCTCCTCAATGGCTGCCAAGATCGGAATCAACGGCTTCGGCCGCATCGGTCGCTTGGTCTTCCGCGCTGCGCTCAAGAACCCGAGCGTCCAGGTGGTGGCGTTGAACGACCCCTTCATGGATGTGCCGTACATGGTACGCTCTCTCGATCTCTCTCGATCTCGATCTCGATATCTCTCTCGACTTGTTGCGGCCACCCTGCCAGCCCTCACTCGCCTGCACGGCTGTCTCACCACTCTCCTCGTGTCGTGCAGGTCTACATGCTCAAGTACGACTCGGTCCACAAGGGTCTCGATGCCGAGGTCTCGGCCGAGGGCGGTCACCTGGTCGTCAACGGCAAGACCATCAACGTCTTCACCGAGTACGTCTCTCGTTGCTGTCGTAGATGCGCCGCAACGGCACAGCTCGCGTTCCACATGGTGCTCATCGTCACACGCACACGCACACAGGCGCGACCCGACCAAGATCCCGTGGGGCTCGGTCGGTGCTGACTACGTGGTCGAGTCGACTGGCGTGTTCTTGAGCATTGCGCAAGCCTCGCAGCACCTTGTCGGTACGCTCTCGCTCGCTCTCTCCAAACCCCTCTCGTGTGTGCGCCTCCTCACTCGAGCACACGCGTACGTACTCCCTCCAGGTGGTGCGAAGCGCGTGGTCGTCACGGCTCCGTCGCCCGACGCGCCCATGTTCGTCGTCGGCGTGAACGAGGACAAGTGGACGCCCGACGTCAACATCCTCTCGAACGCCTCGTGCACCACCAACTGCCTCGCGCCGCTCGCCAAGGTCATCAACGACAACTTTGGCATCGTCGAGGGTCTGATGACCACCGTGCACGCCACCACCGCCACCCAGAAGACCGTCGACGGTCCGTCGCAGAAGGACTGGCGTGCTGGCCGCTCGGCGCTCAACAACATCATCCCGAGCACGACCGGAGCCGCCAAGGCCGTCGGCAAGGTCATTCCGTCCCTGAACGGGTATGCAAGCAAGCGAGAGCAGGCACTACTCATCTCGATCGCTCGCGCGCTCAATCACTCACTAATTACTTGAATCTCGCACCCTCGCGCATGACAACAGCAAGCTGACCGGAATGGCGTTCCGCGTCCCGACCGTCGACGTGTCGGTGGTCGACTTGACCGTGCGCCTCGAGCGCCCGGCCACGTACGCGCAGATCAAGGACGCCATCAAGGCTGCCTCCGAGGGTCCGCTCAAGGGCATCCTCGGCTACACCGAGGACGAGGTCGTGTCGACCGACTTTATCGGTGACTCGCGCTCGTCGATCTTTGACGCCGCTGCCGGCATCGCCCTCAACGACGGCTTCGTCAAGCTGATCTCGTGGTACGACAACGAGTGGGGCTACTCGAACCGCGTCGTCGACCTCATCTCGTACGTCGCCGCCCACGACAGCAAGTAAGCAGTCAGCCCAGCCCAGCCCAGCCCAGCCAGCTGCGCTCGAGGCAACTCGCCCTCTCAACCAAACAACAATGCTCTTTGCTTCTCGTTTCACCCCATCCGATACGATCCGATCAGTAGCAGAAGAACAAGAAGAGGGAGAAAGGCGTTAGATACGGCCAAGCTATCCATTGGTGGTTAGATGGCAGATCGAGAGAAGGGCGCCGCTCATTCAGATCATATCATCCCTCCGTCTCTCGCTGCCTCCGCCCTTCGGCTGCATCGCTCTCCTGCTCGCTCCTGCTCTCGGCCTGTGATGGCGGCCAGCTCACGCGGTGCCACGGTCGAGGAGGCGTACGTTCCGCAGCGTCCACAGCCCATCTGCCTGCGCCCGGCGCTCAAGGAGCTCGCGGCTCCGGCGTCGCGAGCCGCCGTCGTCCGTCGCACCGAGGACGAGGAGGACGACGACTACGACGAGTCGGGCGACGAGGAGGACCACAAGGCCGAAGACAAGCGCAACCGGACGCTCGATCGCGAGCGCCTGCTTGCTCGTTGTCAGGAGGAGCTCACCAAGTACGACAACCCGCAGGAGTACGACGACGAGTACGACGAGTCCGGCAGCAGCGACGACGACGCCGACGTCAACTTGGTCGACCGCTTCGAGCGCCAGAAGGAGCAGGAGCGCGAGCGCCGTGAGCGCGAGGAGGCCGCCGAGGCCGAGCGCAAGCTCTCCGAGACCATGCGCTCGATGCGATCGGCCTCGGCGCGCGAGCTGCTCGATACCGAGCGCGCCTACTGCGACTCGCTCGTGGCCTTGCTCGAGCTGTTTGTGACTCCTCTGAGCAAGCTGCTGGACGATGGCAGCACGATACTCGACAAGACGCAGCAAAAGCAGCTGTTTGGCAACATACCGACGCTGCTCAAGATCAGTCGCGAGTTCTGCATGGTGCTCGAGGGTCGCTTGAACAACTGGAGCGACGAGCAGTTCATCGGCGACATCCTGCTGTCCACTGTACGATGCCCTCAATGCCCTCGATGCCCTCGATGCCTCGAATCTCATCTCATCGATCCTAACCACCATCGGCTGCGAGCAGTTCCCGTTCATGAAGATCTACCTGTCGTACCGCGAGCAGGTCGGGTACTCGCCCGCGCTGATACAGCAGCTGCTCGAGAGCAACAAGCAGTTCCGAGAGCTGCACGACATTGCCGTGCGCCATCCTGCAAGCAAGCGGCTCCCGTTGGGCGCCTTCTTGATCATGCCCATCCAGCGAATCCCTCGATACGCGCTCTTGGTCGAGGTCAGTCCATCTCCGATTGCCCCTTGCTGAATCCAACCGATCTGATGCATTCTCTGATTGACTGATTGATTGACTGATTGATTGATTGATTGAATCGATGGCTGCGTGAGAGTAGAATCTTCTCAAGTACACGCCGGCAACTCATCCCGACTACCAGAACCTCGTCAATGCCATGGCGATGGTTCGTGCATTGGCGTCGCAAATCAACGACACCAACGCCCACGAGCAGATCCGCAAGCTGCACTCGCTGCAGGCCGTGGTCGGCTCGGCGGCGAGCGTCATGCAGCCGTGGCGCACCTACGTCCTCGAGCTCCGCGCCACGGCCATCAACGCCACGTCGCTCGGCGAGCTGCCACCGCCCAACAACCTGCCGACCAAGATCTTCTCGCCCTCGTTCCCGACCGCCGTGCCGTCGGCCTTCCGCGCCGACAAGATCTCCACGCCGTCGCCGACGCGCATGCTGCGCTCGCGATCGCGCTCCTCGAGTGTCTCGCTGTCGCCGCCGGCCTCGCCGCTCCTCAGCTCGCCCGATCACACCCCTTCGCCTGCAAGCGTGCGCAGCCCAAAGCCCGGCCGCAAGCTGAGCGACGCCATCTCGGTCAGTCCTCGCATTCTCCGATCGAGCTCATCGCGTCTGCGCAAGGACGAGAGTCTCGCCATCCACCTCCTCAACGACATGATCATCTACACGAAACAGCCGTCATCATCGTCATCGTCATCATCGTCCGCCTCTGCCTCATCGTCGCCATCCTCATCGACCTCCCCGTCATCTTCTCCGCTATTCTCCTCCAAGGTCAAATACCGAGGATTCGTATCGCTATTTAATACGTGGCTCGTTGATATTCCCGATCGACCAGGTACACTCCCTCTCAATCAATCTCCATCGTCATCGTCATCGCCATCACCATCACCAGAGTGCTTGGTCCAAGACTCACTCTCGTCTCTCGTTCGTTGCAGCCACCAACACCTACAACGCCTTCACCATCTATAACCCATCGCTTGCGTACAACTTTGTCGTTGATACCAAGGCCGAGAAAGACTCCATCATGACCACCATCTCGAATGCCATCACTGATCTTCGCTTTCCAGAGTCTGCATCGAACTGTACGCACCACACCTGTCTCAGAGTCACGTTGTATCCACTCTGCTCACATTTCTCTCACTTCGTCGTTGTAGCCGCGAATAATCGCAATGTCGTTCCGCAATTGGTACGATAGCTACCCATCATTCCTCACCATCACATTGTTGTTCACGTTGTTAACCCTGATTGTATGCCCCTCAGGAATCCATCGACTCACTTCCGTCCGAGTTCCAAAAGGCGACCATTCTGACGCTGCGGCAATTCTCGTCGTTGTTGTTCATGCTGGATACCGAAAACACGGCCGCTGAGGCATTGGGCACCACGCGACCTCGAAGCAGCTCCACGCCACGGTACGTCTGCTCAACTTCAATTGTTCTTGCACTGATCTTGTCGCTAAACTCACCTCTCTATCCTTGATCATGGTGCGATGCCATCGATGTGGCGTGTAATCCAGGCTGGCATCATTGAGTGCCCCCAAGTTACCGCAGGTGCAATCCGATCCAGTGGTTGTCGTAGACACTCGAATCTAGCTCGCTACACACAACACAATACCACTTTGCCCGTTTGTTCTATCGTTCGTTCCACTCATTCATCGATCGGTCGGCTCGTTCGCCCTGCCCTCGAATGAGCATAATGACCGTCTCTCGCTCACCCACCCATCCATCACGTGTACCTACAAGCTCACAACAACAAAGCTCCACCCTTGTACAAACAACTCTCTTGTCGTTCAAGCAACCAAGGCCCTTGATCTCCTCCTCGTAGTATGAGCGGTGAAGGTTACGACGATAAAATAGGCACATAGAGGAGCTTGTTATATTCGGTTGGGGAGGGGGTTGGCGCAAGGGAGATAAGATAAGGATGCAGTGTCTGTGTGGTGGTGATCAATGGCTTACAGTGATCAGTAGTAGGCATTATCATATCTAATCGTACTCGAGCTCAGGGATGCCTTCGAGCGTCTCAAACAGTGCAACGTCCACAATCACACCATTGACCACAAATGCTCCCTCGCCGAAACCCGACGACGAAGACTTCTTGGCAGCAGAGGTCGAGCTTGAACTCGAGCTCGAGGCCTCGTCGGCGGCGCCACCGACATGTACACGGCGCAGCGAGGTGGCCGTTGCTTCCAGCACGTAGCCCTCCTGCGAGCACCGTTCGAGCGGTTGGCAAGTGCTCAAGAGCGAGTGAGCGAGCGTAATAACGTACCTCCTGCTGCTCCTGGATCTTGAGATCGTCGGACTCCATTGCGGAATCATCATCGACGAAGAGATCGGGGTTGAAAACGAACATCTCACGACCACTCATACCCGAGCGGCCTCCCTCGGCACCCTTCTTGGTGCGCTTCTCGAGCGCATCGGCCTCGCGCTTCGCCTTCTTTCGCGCCTTGAACTCGAGGAACAGCTCCAAGGTCAGTGGCGTGCTCTTGGTGAGGTTGGCTCGCTGTGGCACGTCGGGTTGGTATGAGTAACGACGATGCATCCACACGCGTGCGCGCATATCGCGAATACGACGGCGCACGAACAAACCTGCTCTTCAATCAGCTCTTCCAGTGGTGTGTCGTTCGCGACCTCCTCCTTCTTTTCTGATTTGAGAACGAAACCGGGAGGCAATGCATGGCTGTCGTACCGCGCATCGAGCGCATCAATTAGGCGACGCATTCGTTGGCTCGTCGAGAGCACACGCTACGTACCGATACAGGCAGGCCTCGCCATTGGGGCACTGCCAGAACCAACCGTACTTCTTCTCCTCGATCGCTTGCAAAAAGTAGCGGCACACCTGCAGATTGGTCCCGCTCGGCGTTAGCGAGAGAGCGAGAGAGAGAGAGAGAGCGCGCGCCCACGAAGCCAGCCGCGACACGTACGATATCGGTCGGGCGGTTGAGTGCCGAGTGCTTCTGATTGATGACGCTCTCGAGCTTGGCCTGGTCCCAGCCCTCCATCGTCTCCTCTTGCTCTGTGAGTCGCGTACGCGTGAGCGTTACCGAGTCCTGATTACAATGCGCAACCAGCACGAGCAGCACGACGATGGCGCACGGTGCGCACCTTGCTCCTTGGCGCGGAGATCGGTGTAGAGGTCGATCTTGGCAGCCTTTCGCTCAATCGCAGGATCGTGCGAGAACTTGCATTTGTCGCCTCTCCTGCAAACACCGGCTTTGAAGAACTCGCAGAGAATCGACTTGGGATCGACTCCTGCACAACGAGAGCCATAGACACAGAGTTGCGTGAGCGAGTGCGTGTTGCGTGTTGCGTTCGTGTGTGATACATACCCTTGGCGACCTTTTGCGCTTGGGTCGAGGCAACGGGCGCAAACAATCGAGGATCATCACGCGCAGCTTGTGCTTCCTGTAGAACACGAGCAGCGAGAGGTGTGCGATGCAGCGAGCGGTGTACGTGTTGAGTATGATGTTCACGAGCAAGAGAAGCGATCGCGATGATGACGCGCACGCGTACCTTGGCCTTGTCGAACTCGTCCACTCGCTAAACGCACCAAAACAAAGCACTCGTCAGCACCACGAGCACGAGTAGTGGCTCTGGCTGGCTGTGGCTGGCTCGAGCGTACCTTGGAAGCTTTCTTTGAGTTGCCGTCGACCACCTGCTTGGTGACGGCCTGCACGTACTTCTGCACCTTGGCGCTCTTGTTCTTGTTCTTGAGGCCGAACGTGCGGTCCTGGATCACCTTATCCTGATGCTTCTGCACCGTCTTCTTCGACGGAGCTCCCTTCTTGGGCGGCATGACGCACAGTAGACGACCGAGGGAGACACGGCTATGGATGGCTAGGAGGAGGAGATGGATAGGAGCAGCAGCAGCGAGCACAGAGACACCACACAACTGAGAGAGGAGAGCGAGAGACGCGCAGGAACGATCTCGAGAAAGCGATAAAGCGGCAAAGCTTCTTATTGCACTACAGGTCTCTTTTCCGCTTTTTGCTGTTCGCTCCTTCTCTCTGTCGTTGTTGCTTCTTCTCTTCGCCTCGCTCGCATCTCTCTCTCGTGCTTCTCTCTGTCGCTCTGGTTGTGGAATATGGCTTACGTTCCTCCTAGCAAACGTGCTGGTAGTGCTGTTGGAGCAGCGACGGCTCCTCGGTCATCGCCTCCGAATAAGCGGCCTTCTCCTGCTGCTCTGTCGACCTCTCCGCCGGCTGCTTCCTCGTCTGCAGATGACGATGGTTCCGAGTGGACGGCGGTCGTTGGCAAGGCGCAGCGACGCAACGAACAACGACGTGGTGGCGGCGGCAGCGGCCATCACCATGGTGGTGGTGGTAGTAGCAGCGGCGGCGGTGGTGATCGACGTGGTGATTCACGAGCTCCACGACGTCCGAATGATGCTCACTCTCATGGCTCGAGTGGTTCGGGAAGTGGTCGCTCACCATGGAGCACTGGCGGCTCCTCTTCGATATCGTCGGCCTCCTCTTCCTCCTCTTCGAGTGGTGGTGGTGGTAGTTCGATGAATCCTCATCACCATCAACGTTCAAATACTCATCGTAGCGGCAGTAGCAGTGGTGGCGGTGGCGGTGGTGGTGACCGCCACGACGCGCACTCGTCTACGGGCAGCAAGAAGCACATTACGGTCGGCGTGTACTTTGGCTCGTTCGATCCGCTGCATCTGAACCATATCGCGATCGCCGAGCATGCGATCAAGCACTTTGGTGTCGACCGCGTGTACTTTGTGCCCAACTGCGACAATCCCTTCAAGCCGTACGCGTCGTCGCTCGAGTTGCGCGAGCGGCTGATCGCGGCGCACCTGGCGGCGATCAACGACGGCTCGCAGCCGGCGCGGTTCGAGCTGTACCGCGCGCAAGGCGACGAGCGCTGGGACTGGGCCGGACGCGCCTTCATCTGCAAGCGCATTCGCACGCAGCTGTCCGAGTACGCGGTGCGCGTGTTCCAGCTCATCGGGCAGGACTCGTTCGAGGCGCCGACGGCGCAGCGTGCGCTCGCCAACACCAACGTGCGCAGCAAACTCAGCCGCACGTTGCTCATCTTTCCGCGCGACGGCAGCGACCACGAGGTCAACATCGCCGAGTCGCTGCTCTCGTGCACGGCGGTCGCGAGCACCTATCGCGACCCGATCACGTGCAGCTCGACCATGGTGCGCGCCGAGCTGTACGCCACCGGCACCTCGGCCTCGATCCATCCGGCGGTCGCGACCGCCATCGCCGAGCTCGGCATGTACGCGCCCGTCACGCACCATCCGCACAAGACCGTCGTGCTGCTGCTCGGAGGCCCGGCGTCCGGCAAGGGCTCGCTGGCGCAGCGCCTCTGCGACTGCCTCGGCGCCGTGCACTTTTCCGGCGGCGAGTTCTACCGCCTCGCCATGGCCGACGACGAGTTTCGTCGCGAGGACGAGCGCGCCGAGCGCAATGAGGCGCTCGAGCCGCGCAACCGCGCCAACGACGCACGCTTCGCCATGCTACAGAACTTTGTCGTTCGCTGTCTGCAAGAGTTTGTACGCCGCTCGAACCAAACGCGCTTCGTCATCGACGGCATCACCTACCCGCTCCTGGCCGAGAGCGCCTTCAACGGCCACTCGCCCGACCTCATCATTCAGCTCGAGTGCGACCCCGAGATCCTGCTCGCTCGTGCTCTGGCCCGTGCGCGCGACTCGGTCGAGGTCGAGACGCGCCGCATCGCACAGTACGCCAAGAACAAGATCTACACCGCCAAGAACATTGAGGGTTACTTGGCCCACGGCCGCAGCACGCGTATCATCACCATCGACTCGAGCTCGCCCATCGATGAATACCTCGAGCAACACAAGCTACTCGACACCATCTCGCAAGTCATTGCTTCCAAGAAGCCCCTTCCTACATCAGCCTCGCCATCGCCATCCTCCACACCATCAACCACAACCACTGAGCCAACATCATCAACCTCGACCGACTCCTCCTCGCCATCCCCTGTTGCTTTTGGCGACGAATTCAACCGTCAGATCATGTCGATTGTACTCGCCGAGCTGCGCCCCACTTGGGCCTCCGCCTCCTCTTCAGCCCACTCACGTACCTCCGACTTTCCCATCGTCGATTCAGCGTAACCATCGATTCTGATATCATCATCACTATCATCGCTATCACCACTACAACTACTTCTATCAACGTCATTGTGCGCTATATACTTCGGCTCTTGTCCTTTCCACTAATTGCTCGATCGATTCAATCATTCAACCATCCATCCAATTCACAATCAATCATTCGTGCTGTTCTTGTTTTGAGTTGTGTGCATACAATCTTGCGGCGCAGTCCTCTAACTCTCACTCTCTCACTCACTTCTTCGCTCATACAACATATATTCATTCATTCATTCATCCACTCAATCGAGCCTTCGTTCACTGGTTGATGAATTTGCTCTCGCTCGTTGACTCACTGCATCAGCCGGCAAGAGCCTCGATGAGTAGCAGCATGAGTTCGATCGGGAACCAGAACATTGGCGTCTCGCCACACGTGGCTCGAATCATGAACATGGTGAACACGGCCGAGCGGAACTCGCTCGGGAACCTGGTGT
>Ga0209935_1002992_pt1 | contig 18674 bp, 14 predicted proteins | sample ThiBio_1000_plan_2_FD_183958 | JGI IMG/M metagenome (GOLD analysis project Ga0209935, IMG submission 183958) | Wastewater bioreactor microbial communities from Cape Town, South Africa - Thiocy_cont_1000_plan (SPAdes) | ecosystem: Engineered > Bioreactor > Thiocyanate-remediating >... | reverse complement strand
TGACTTTTTGAAATAGTATAGAGTAATATCAATACAATAGGTTGCACATTTTTTCATCAAGAGTAAAAATGCAAAAGAGAAGTAGAGTATAGTAGTGAGAGAGATCGTCTTGTTAAAACCAAAAAAAACTTTAGATTCATCTTATCATATACAAATTGAAAATACTTATCGATATTTAGGTTCAATTTATGAATATAAAAATCCATTTACAAACATTAATATCAGGCCTTTGTAATCAATGTTTAAACAGTTGATCAAAATGAAGAAAAAAAATGTGAATTTGATGTCGACTGTACTAAGAGAACGAAACGTTTCTATAAATTATGAAATCAAATAAAACTAGATTTACACTCGACACAACGGACAAGTAGAGAGAAAGATGACTAAGATTTGTTTTGCTTCTATCGAGTTTAATTACATAGACAGATAGAGTTAGAATATCAGTCAAAGATCCACATTCTACTCTTCTTCTGATCGGATCACTAATTTTAAGAATAAGTTTTACGAAGAATTTCAAACAGCCATTATATATATATTTCCCGAACGAAATTCAATTTCGAAAAACAGATTTCAGATGTACACTCGAACCAGATTATGTGGACCGTTAGTTAGAACGATTGGCGTAATAGAATCAAAACTCATGAGTACGTAGGAGGAGAATTTTGCTAGACAACAAATCAAGTTTAAAACAATAATTTTCATGTGTAATTATTTAGCTTTGATAGAAGCAAATAAACGTGATTTATATCAGTATTAACAAAGCTAATTGTTTTGTTTTTGTTTTAACAATATTTAAATAAAACAAAAAACCTTTTCAGGCAATTAATTCATTTAAAATGTTTAGTCGAGTTTGGAGAGATTTTCTTCTATTTTATAATATTATTGGTATCTTAACAGCTGTAGAAGTTTCATTCAATCAACCAAGATTTCGTCCAAATGCAACTTGGAATTCAAATGCAACTAATTTTGCTAATGAAACTCTCATATTTATTAATTCAAACAATTCAATTTACATACCGAATCAAAAAACTAATGAAATTCTTATTTGGAACAATGATAAACTATCAAAAAAGATTCCAAGTAGTTTATCAAATCCATCATCGATATTTGTGACAAACAATGGTGATATTTATGTTGGTAATCAAGTGAATCACGGTCGAATTGATAAATGGATTCGAGAAAATGAAACATGGACATCAGTTATGATGAATGTTACATCAACATGTTACGCTATTTTCATTGATATTTCCGAGAGTTTATATTGTTCAATGTCGGATAAGCATCGAGTTGAGAAAAAATGGTTAAATGGTGCAACAGCAGTTGTTGCAGGATCTGAATTGAATTCACTCAATCATCCTTGGGGAATATTCGTTGATATCAATTTAGATCTATATGTTGCAGATTTTGGGAATAATCGAATTCAATTATTTCGAAGGAATCAACGAAATGGAATAACTGTTGCAGGAAATGGATCAGCAAAATTAACAATTGAACTCTTTCATCCAACAGGAATTGTTCTCGATGGTGATCGACATCTGTTTATTGTTGATCATGGAAATAATCGAATAATTGGCTCGGATGAAAATGGTTTTCGTTGTATAAACGATAAATTATCTTCTCCTGTCACAATGTCATTTGATAGTTATGGAAATATTTATGTCACCGATTACTATAATAATCGAACACAAAAAATGTCTTTATCAAAGAAATCTGATCGTAAGTGTGCGGAAAATTGTTCGAAAATCTTTTCATTTTGACTTTGTAGTTTTGACACTTTCGTATAATCAACCAAGATTTTGTTTAAACACATTTTGGAATTCAAATGTAAAGACTTTTGCCAATCAAAGTTTTGTGGGCATAGTACCGTATGGTATCTTTGTCAATTCAAACAATTCAATTTACATAGCCAATCGAGAAACTGGTCAAATTCATATTTGGCTAAATGAAAATCATCACAATCCAACAAAAACTATTTCGAGCCGTTTATCGTATCCATTATCACTATTTGTAACAACCAATGATGATATTTATGTTGATAATGGAAAGAATGGTCGTGTTGATAAATTGATTGTAGAAAATGAAACATGGATATCGGTTATGAATGTTACATCAGCATGTTTTGGTCTTTTCATTGATATCTTTGAGAATTTATATTGTTCAATCCGTGATAATCATCGAGTTGATAAAAAATGGTCGAATGGCACAACAACAATCGTTGCTGGAACTGGTGGTTATGGATCTCAATCGGATATGCTTTGGTCTCCTTATGGAATATTTGTTGATATCAATTTAGATTTATATGTTGCAGATTCTGGAAATGATAGAATTCAATTATTTCACTTGAATCAACGAAATGGAACGACTGTTGCAGGAAAAAGATCAGCAATACTAACAATCGAACTTTTTGGTCCAACAGGAATTGTTCTCGATGGTGATCAACATCTTTTTATTGTTGATAATAACAATCATCGAATAATTGGTTCAGATGAAAATGGTTTTCGTTGTATTTTTGGAGATTCTGGTAGAGGTTCAACAAACGATAAATTATCTTATCCTATCACAATGTCATTTGATAGTTATGGAAATATTTATGTCACCGATCGAGATAATCATCGAATACAAAAAATCGTGAAAAATAATATTTGCGGTAAAAAATTCTATTTAATAACTTTTAAAGGCAAAACCAGAGTTTATCTTCTCTTATATTCAATAGAAATTAGAGAATTTGTACAAACAAACTATTCATCGAATTTATCAGTCAATAGTCATAAATGTCATCGTCGTGACTACTGCAGATTGTTAAACTACTATTGTGAAATAATTAAAATTCACACAAACGAAAAAGGAGATTATACAATTACAAGTCATAGTACTAAAAATTTATTTGGATATATTTATGAAAATAACTTCACTTTATTTGATCTTAATATAAACGCAATCAAATTCGATGATGATAGTCATGATAACTATCAATTTAAAATTAGTTTGTATCGTCCGGCGAATAGTTCATTTCTATTAATTGTAACAACAGCTCAAGAACTTGAACAAGGTCATTTCTCAATAACTGTTCACGGTCCCAGTAATGCTTCTATGCAACATCAAAGTAGGTTCAATTTTTTTTTAAATCCTCTTTGAAAATATCTCGTTGAGAATATAGATCACACTGAACCAACGATTCAATCGAATTATTCGTCAGAATTAAATAATAAAAGCCAAAAACATACAAGTTTTAACTGTGGACCTCCAGATTATTATTACGAAGCCTTCGAGATCAATGTGAGCACATCAGGTTTCTACATATTCTCAACGGAAAGCAGTTTGAAAACAATTGGTTTTCTCTATGAACATCAATTTAATCCTTATGATTCAATTGATAATTCACTCGCTCGAAGTGATGACTCGTGTGGCGGTAAACAATTAGGAATAATTGCTTATTTGAAATTCAATATCACCTATATTTTAATTATAACAACATCTTATGATTATGCAAATCAGAAAGGTCCATTTTCTGTGTTTGTTAAAGGACCAGATGAAATTAAGATTAAACAAATGAGTATGTATACGAACATTAATTTCAACTTAATACTATAAAACTATTTTAAGATAAAGATGAATTTCCAACAAGAATTATTCAATCACTATATTCATCACAATTGACTGCATTTAGTTCTAAATGTTTTCATGAAAATTTCGCAAATGCAAATTTTTATTATTATTATGAACCCATACAAATCAATGTAGTTCAATCAGGCAATTATACAATGTCAAGTGTCGACAGTCGTTTCGACGGTATAACGGGTTATTTGTATAAAGAACATTTTGACCAATTTATCCTCGATAAAAGATTAATCGCTCGTAACCTTAATGGTTGTCCTAGGTATGAATTTAAAATCATTACTGAATTGCAATCAAGTGTAACATATATATTGATTGTGACATCAGTAATTACACTCTCGGTAAATAATTTTTCACTATTGATATCTGGTCCCAACAATATTACTCTCAATCCGATCAGTAAGTCTAATATTGAATCGATTATTTCATCATTCAACCGAGATTTTCATTAGATCTTCGAACAACATATTCATCAGAACTAACAAAAGAAAATCAAGTTTATCCACGAATATGTGGAAAAGGAAATTATCATTATGAAACTATTCAAATCAATGTCAAATACAATGGTTCATATACATTCGACACAAATACAAGTATTCTACTCTATGGATATTTATACGAAAATAATTTTGATCCATCATATCCAAATCAAAATTTACTCATAGAGAGTAATTTCAGTTGTGGTCAATATCATTTTGAATTAGGAGATTATCTCGAGGCAAATCATGTCTATATTCTGCTAGTAACAACATTTGATCCAAATATGAGAGGATCTTTTACTTTACTTGTTACTGGTCCATATAATCTTACTCTCAATCGAATAAATAAGAAACATAGTAGTTGTGTTGTTGGTGATCAATGTAGTTTATTTACGAAAGGAATTGGTTTGACTATTAATGATATTTTACGAAATAAGATTCAATCGAATCTATCATTTCGAAAACAATCAGTTTTAATTCAAATAGCTGCTGGGCTCACTATGATTATGTTTGTTATTGGTTTAATTAATGGTATCTTTTCTTTGATAACATTTCGAAATAAGGAATTAAGAAAAGTTGGATGTGGAATATATTTATTAGCATCTTCAATTACTTCTCTTCTAACAATTACTATGTTTACACTGAAATTTTGGTTTGTTGTTCTTATTCAACTACATTCAATCGTTCGTTCATCGATTCTTCGAACAGATTGTGTATTCATTGGTCCTATTCTAAAACTTTGCTTGTATTTAGATGGTTGGTTAAATGCTTGTGTTGCTATCGAACGAACTGTTAATGTATCAAAAGGAGTTAATTTTGATAAGAAAAAGAGTCAACGTGCAGCTCGATGGATTCTTCTGATCTTACCTATTTTCATCATGGGTACTCTTATTCAAGAGCCAATACATCATGAATTATTTGAATATACAACTCAGAAATACACTCCTATCAATATGAATAATAACTTAACAATGAATATGACAATGGAAAATGATACAAATGTTGGGTATGAAAATGAATATAATGTTCTGTGTGTTATTCGATATTCTCGTTCGGTTCAAACCTACAACACAATTACTTTATTTATTCATCTTGTCGCACCATTTCTTGTCAATCTTTTCTCTGCTTTATTTATTATTTTTGGTACAGCTCGACGACGATCAACTGCGAAAACAAATAAAAAATCGTTCAAAGAACATGCTGCCAATCAAATACGTGAACATAAACAATTACTAATCAGTCCTTTTATTTTGCTTCTATTAGCTGTCCCTCGTTTAATCATGTCATTGATATCTGGATGTGTCGATCCATCGGAAAATCCTTGGTTATATCTTTGTGGTTATTTCATTTCGTTTACACCACCAATGCTTGTCTTTACTGTATTTGTTCTGCCTTCCGAACTCTACAGAAAAACATTCAAAGATTCAATAACACGATGGCGAGAAGAAACTCATCAATAATTTTTGATTAACTAATTATCCGAACAAAGAAGAACATTTCAGCTTAAAAATCATTTCTTTACACTAATAAACATACGCTTTTGTTTTGTGGGTATCAAAATTCTATCCATAGAATTTAGAAAAATATTCATTACACAAGAATTCTGCCAGAAATTACAATACAATCACTTCTACGGGCAAAGAAAAATTCTTATTAGAAGCTAGAATTCTAGTAAAATTCTCCTTTGATGAACATAATTCGATTACAATTCGTTATTTTTGAATTAGGGTTACCCTATTGTTATTCATATAGAATTTCAGATGGAACAAAATGAAGAAATGAAACTGATATTAAAACAGAATAGGAAAATTCTAGAATTTTCATACATGTCATACTTGAAACTTGAATTCAAATTTCAAATAAGACACTACTGGTATACTTTGAGGGCGCCCTTAGGAAAATTTTAAATATTCATTATATTTTAGGACGATTTTAAATTATCCTGGATTTTAGTTTGTACTATGACAAAAGAGTTATATTGCATCTTGAATAGACAATCAAGTATAGATATATGTTTATTTTGCAAAGAGTATACCTAAGCATGAATTACATCACAAATAGAAAAAATCATTGAAAAACGAGACAAACAAAATAGATGATTGACATATAAAGTGATTTACTTCCATTGTTGTTAAATGTTGTACTTTCCTCAAGATTTTCTGAAAAATCAACTGATATTTATTTTTTCTTAAAAATAATTCAATTCACCTGTTGTTATTTTTGATTCACTGCGGAGTTCGTTTTTCAAGATTTTTGTACTTGATCATTTCCTTTATCGGTGACATAAATATTTCCATAACTATCGAATGACATAGTATGAGGAGCATATAATTTATCGTTTCTTGAACCTCTACTAAAACATCCAAAAATACAACGAAAACCATTTTCATCTGAACCAATTATTCGATGATCTGCCTGATCAGCAATAAAAAGATATTGATCACCATCGAGGACAATTCCTGTTGGATAGTGAAGTTCGATTGTTACATTTACTGATCCATATCCTGCAACAGTTATTCCATTTCGTTGATTCAATCGAAATAATTGAATTCGATGATTGTAACAATCTGCAACATATAAATCTAAGTTGATATCAACGAATATTCCATAAGGACCACTGAGCATATCCGATTCAGATCCTCCAACACCCGTTCCAGCAATATTTGACCCATTTTTATCAACTCGATGAATACCACCTATTGAACAATATAAATTGTCATAAATATCAATGAAAATAGCGTAACATGTTGATATAAAAATCCCAACCGATGTCCATCTTTCATTTTCTACAATCCATTTATCAACACGATGATTATATCCATTGTCAACATAAATATCACTGTTCGTCGTTACAAATAGTGATATTGGAAGTGTTAAACTACCCGAAATAGTTTTTGTTGGATAGAGATGATTTTCATTTAGCCAAATATGAATTTCACGAGCTTTTGCATGGCGTATGTAAATTGAATTGTTTGAATTGACAAAGATACCAATCGGATGTGTGCCCACAAAATTTCGATTGGCAAGGGGGAAACAGCAGAGACTTCGCGTCTGAAGTCGTATGAAGTTCATCTGAATCAATGAAATCTTTCGAAGTCCCATTATGGTTCTGAATTCAATCATATTTTAATGAAGTCTATCGAAGTCCCTCGAAGTTTTTTTGCAACCGCCCGAAGTCCCATGAAGTCTCAAGAAGTCTCTTGCGGTCACTTGAAGTCTCTCAAAGTCTCTTGAAGTCACATGAAGTCCCATTAAGTCACTAAAGTTCTATAAGTCTATTGAAGTCTAATGAAATCGTACAAGTCTCGGAAAGTCTTATGAAATTCCTTGAACTCATTTGAAGTCCCTAGAAGTCCTTCAAGTCTCTTGAAATCTATTTTAGTCTTTGGAAGTCATTTGAAGGGTTTAGAAGTCTTTCAAACTCTTCGAAGTCTATCAAGTCATTGGAAGTCTATTGAAGTATTTCGGAAAAAGCGAAGTCACATAGGGGGAAGTCTTTGAAGTCTTGAAGTCTGCTGTTCCCCCTTGTCGATTGGCAAAAGTCGTTGCATTTGGATTTCAAGTTGTGTTTAAACAAAATCTTGGTTGATTATACGAAAGTGTCAAAACTACAAGGTAAATGAAAAGATTTTCGTGATATAAGAAAAGCAGCAGTGGACTAAGGAAACTATCTTGAGGGAAATTGTTCGATTTCTAGCAGAAATGGTGAAATATTTAAGACTATGATCGTGCGATCAGAGAACGAGAAAGAAAAGTAGATGAAGTGTTTCTCGTTGAAGGATAAATCGAATTCTGTTGGGACATTCGATGTATGATATGTGAATAAAAAAAATCGTCGATTTCTCATCGAACAACGATTTGCATTTCTTAAAGAGTAACGAGTTAATGGAGAATTTGATTTTGCGACAAATTCGAAAATCAGAGAAATTTTAACAAATTTAATTGATTTCTAAATCAATCGAATAAATTACGAACGATAGCTTTTATTTTTGATTCTCACTGAATTCATTTGTTCGTAACGATTCTACAATTCAAATCTTTAATCAACAAGAACATATCGTTCATCATCTTAAAAGATTATTAGCATTTAGTCATACGGAACAATCAACCTTAACTTCAAAGTAAAACTAAAGTGAGAAATCTTGTCCTCGCGATGTTTAAAATGAAAATGAAAAACATAGAACCATCAACACTGCAAGCACCAGACTTTTTTGTAACATTGAAATTTTTTTTTACAATTTATTGATTTCCCTTTAATTGATTTTTCTACAAATTTATATTCACCTTCATATGAGAGTAACCAGATTTCCTTTGGCATGGAATAAACGATTCATTTCTCTGTTAAATGGAGACAAAACTCAAGCGAAACAATGATTAGTCAAAAGTAAAAAAATAGGAATTATAACGTTGATTTTGAGAAAATCCAACAATTTTCATACTTACGATCAGATTTCTTTGATAAAGAGATTTTTTGTACTTGATGATTATATTGATCGGTGACATATATATTTCCATAGCTATCGAATGACATAGTATGAGGATTAGATAATTTATCGTTTGTTGAACCGCTTTCACCAGAACATCCAAAAATACAACGAAAACCATTTTCATCTGAACCAATTATTCGATTATTTCTATGATCAACAATAAAAAGATATTGATCACCATCGAGAACAATTCCTGTTGGGCGAATAAGTTCGATTGTTAATTTTGCTGATCCTTTTCCTGCAATAGTTATTCCATTTCGTTGATTCAATCGAAATAATTGAATTCGATGATTGTAACTATCGGCAACATATAAATCTAAATTAATATCAACGAATATTCCAAGAGGATAATAAAGCATATCCGATTGAGATCCTCCAACACCAGTTCCAGCAACGATTGTTGTTGTGCCATTTAACCATTTTTTATCAACTTGATGATTATCATACATTGAACAATATAAATTCTCATAAATATCGATGAAAAGACCAAAACATGGTGATGTAATATTCATAACCGATATCCATGTTTCATTTTCTACAATCCATTTATCCACACGACCATGCGTCCTTCCATTGTCAACATAAATATCACCATTCGTTGTTACAAATATAGAGTATGGATCAGATAAACTACCCGAAATAGTTTTTGTCGAATTAAGATGATTGTCATTTTGCCACATATGAATTTGACCAGTTTGTCGATTGGGTAAGTAAATTGAATTGTTTGAATTGACAAAAATACCAATCGGATATTGGCCCACAAAACTTTGCTTGGCAAAAGTCGTTGCAATTGAATTCCAAGTAGCATTGATTCGAAATCTCGGTTGATTAAATGAAAAAGTTGCAAGAGTAAAATATTGTTGTTGTATGAACAAACCAATCCAAATCCGAAGAAACATTTCAAATGAAAATATCTTTTTATTGTCGACATGTTTTTGTCAATAAAAAGATAAATAACATCGATCAACAAACGTGTCTTCTATGTAAATTCTCATGATTTTTCTCTCAAATCCGATGTCATCCAATAAAAGATTGTCAACACTTTCAAATCGAAGAACTCAGTCGTAAATAGATCGATATCAAATGAAAGTCACAGACTTAATTCACGATATTTTTTTCTTCTCAATCTTGAACAAATCGATTGACTCGAGTGCAATATTGTTCATTCCTTTCGAACAGATTATCAGAGTAATTCCTATTTACTTCGAATTAAATTTTTTGTTTCACATTTTCTCACTTAACAATCCTCATTGATTTCTACAGGCATTTCAATAAAATTCAATTTTGACATGTCGAAAGTTCTAAGAACTTGATTCGATCTACTAGAAGAATCTTTATTTTTATTTGGTATTTATCTCACATTCAAATTAGATAAGCAGGTTAAGAGAAAAACAAAACATATGATCGATACATAAAGTGATTTGCTACCTGTTTGTACTTTCGTAAAGATTTTCTAAAAAATGAATTGATATTTATTTTTTCTTCCAAAAATAATTGAATTCACCTGTTGGTAGAACTTCGAATTCGATGATTGTTGAGGGTGAATGCGGCGATATGTACACAGAGGGCATAACAACATAGTGAGGGTGAAAGCCGAAGAAAGTTGAAAATTCAACTTTCAAATCCGACACTACTAAACCATTTGATAAAACTTAGTTTTAATAGGAAACAATAACTTATTCTCTTGAATATTATGAACTGGTGACATCCTTGGCATCCTTGGAATCTTTGAATTCTTTGGAATCTTTGACTTCCGTGGATTCTTTGGATTCTTTGAAATGCTTGACATCCTTGGATTCCTTGGATTCCTTGGATTCTTTGGAATGCTTGACTTCCTTGACATCCTTGGAGCTTTTTACACCGTCACCCTCAAGTGGAATCCGTGGATTCTTTATGGATTCCGGATCCCAAGGAAGTCGGACAGGTCTCAGCAGTTGCTCTCCGTGGACAACCAGTACTGTCATCAGGAATTATTCCAAAAATAATATCACAGGCAGTGATATAAGGACACCATACACCATAATCATGATAGTAGACGCGAGTACCATCACTATTTACAGCAAATAGTTGAGGACCATCGACACTAATTGTAAAATAATGAGTTCCATTCGGTAAACCGGGTCCTTTTCTATTACATTTGACACATAATACTTCCCATGCTTGTTCAGTGCCTATAGCAGTTCGTTGTACACCATCTCTCAAACTAAAATATGTAAATTGGCATGTATCCATACCTTTCTTTTTAATTTTATTTCTGTTAAAATTCTAAATATTTATTCTCGCGTAAGTTTGTTTTTATGTCAAATAAATTTATGTTGGAAGAAAAAATGTAAAAGTATCTTTTAAATAGAAGTTCAAGCAATAAGTGTATTATTTGTTCTCTTTTGTGTATGAGTAACTAGAAAAAATAGGTAGCATATAAGAACGGAAGAAAAAAAACATTTTGTCTTAGAGTTTAACAATGAAAAATTAATTTATTCTGGAATAATATAAAATAGTTTTAATGTTTAATTTCATTTGAATTATTCTGTTACATGAAGTTTATCACCTTTTTTTAATCCTTTTCGATCAGATGTATTCAAAATAATACATCCTTTACTCGCTGATTGATCACCTCTTCCATTATCCCCATGAATTTGAAATGAATCTCGATCATACATTTTATTTGATGAATCTGGTTGTAAATTACATCGTTCTTTGTTCTTTTCACAATTATTGGTAATTGTGTATGTACCAGTCGGAATTGGACCTTCGTTTTTTTTTGTTTGATCTGTTACATCTTTTTTTCCACTATAACTTTGTGTTGATTGACCTGAATCACCATTAGTAAAGATACCAGTTTTTTGTGAATACGTATGTTTTGACATTTTTAAAAAGTTTTACTAAAAAGAATAAAACAGTATCAGAAGTCTCAATTTACTCTATGAATCTACTTGCGTAATAACCGTACAACAAATATGAATATTCTTTTCTTTATTATTTTTCGTTTGAAAGAATTGCTCTTTATTCAAACATTAGATTTATATAGCATATAACTTGGAATTTTCCAATATAAAAAAGGTATTTTAAGTGCATATAAGATACTTTTAGATGTTGCTATTTTAAGACACAAACATATGAGTCACATATCGGTTTATTTAGTGAAATCTTGGAAATTTCCAACTTACATATGCATTTTTTCAGAGAAACTTTTATTTCAGCCGATTTTCCGAATTAACCAGAGTCAGACTATTTAGTTAGCTTTTAATGCATAATTTGGATCAGCACCTCTCGAACTGGAGCTCTTACAGGAATTGCCACTTTTGTACTTCATACTATAATCTACGAGGTTTTTGATAGTCTATGAAGTAAATGGAATCTACAGGGTGATAAATAATATTATTCTAGGTGGGAAACACTATGATCTCGAGTCGAAGATATCATGAATTTTATACCAAGTGAAAGCCCGTGAAAAATGGGATCAATGTGTGTAACTGATCATTGAAAAGATAAGACTAGACTATGGAGTCATGGGAAGATTTCCATATTTTAGATATAATTAGATCCTGTAAGAGAAGAACATATACATATACATTCTTCTCTCGTTCTGTCGACCGGGGACGATGACTCATAGGGTATTCTCCCTTACATATACGTACATGGTCTTTTCCAGGAGATTGTCCACACTCGAGGAATGAGTTGGATTCTCCCAAGAATCATGAACATATAAATAACAGCAACGATAAACCTACATCATCATCAGTTTTCTTCTCCATTTCTCTTTCCCCTTTCTTTGTCAGTTATATTCACTCACTGAATAAATAGGCTGTAACAATTTTACGATTTATTTCTTTCGAATGATAGCTTAGGTGCAGTTTCATATATTTTTTTCTTTTCTTGACATTTTAATTGCAGGTGAAACGCGATGAGTAATCATTCTGTGCAAAGAAAAAAAACATATCTTTCTTCATTTTCTCACATCACAGAACAACATATTACACATCCATTCTTCGTTTTTGTATGTCGTCTTTGAGGCCAAAGTGAATCATTGATAATAGAAAAGAATAATAATTTGGAATATTCCAATTGTATATAGATTCATTATTAAAGTAATATCATCTTTTATTTTTCTTCTCTTGTTATCTTATATATACAGATCTATATAAACTCTTCATTCGATTGAATTGTATTTTTAAGATTTTTTAAAGCAGTATTAAGATAAAAAATGGCAGCAGTAAAATCACAGATGGGTTTTGTGACTGTAATCGTTGCTCATCCATCTGATTCCGATTATAATGAGATCAAAAACATGAAAGAAGCAGTGCGTGAAATGATGGATCACATAGAAGAATATACCGATATTGATCAATGTGAAAATTTTGTTCGATCTACTCGATACGAATATATTTTTATTATCTCTACAAGTCACTTTATCAACAATGTATTTAATCTCAATCTTCATCAAATTCGTCATGTTCAATCAATTTTCTTATTTGATCCTTATAAAAAAATAAATCTATCAGATATCGATAATCTAAGGCAATCATCATATAAAGTAAACAAAAAAATATTTTTTTTGTATTAAAGTTAATTTCAAATAATAACATTATTGTTAATGTTAGATGCAAAAATCATTTGTGTCATCAAATGATCTCATTCAATGTCTCTGGGAATGTGTACATGAATGTGCTAATCAATCTGATATTCTTCTGTCAACTTTAGCTGGCTGCTCGTCTGTTACAATGACAACAAATGTAGTCAATAATATAGCCGATTTTGCAGAACTTTGGTTTCCGTTATACATTAATTTTCTTCTCGATTTACCAATTATCGATCCAGATTATGAACAACAACAATTTGTAAATCAATGTCGAAAACATTTTTCTCAAAATCCTGGTGCATTGAAAATGATCAATGATTTTGAAGAGAACTATATGCCACATGGAGCCTTATACTATTATTCATGCGATGGATTTGTTTATCGCCTTGTTAATCGAGCATTATGTCGTCAAGCAATCGATGGTATTCGTGATTTTCGATTTCTTCTGTTTGATATTCGTAATCAATTACAATCGGCTCATAGAGAATTTCTAGACAAAGATACTAAAGTTGGTATGTCTAAAACTTTCTTTCGAGGCCAACGCATGTCTCATACTGAACTAAAAGAACTACAGAAAAAACATAGAGATGGTTCACTTATTACAACAAATAGTTATTTTTCGACAAGCGAAAGTATGGATATAGCACGAGTATTTGCTGGAAAACCTGCGAACGATATTGTATCGGTACTATTTGAAATTAGTGCTAAAATTAAAGATCCTGATGTTCAGCAACGCAATCCATTTGCTAGAATTGGTAATTACAGTAGATTTGGTTATGAAGAACGTGAAGTATTATTTTCTATTGGTTCATTCTTTAAAATTAACAAAATTTATGAAGAATCATCTTCGTTTTGGATCATTCAAATTACTTTTGTAGATGAAGATAATGAAAAAGAAGATGTTATAGAAGACTTCCGTACATTGCGGACATGTTCATCGGTTGCACAAATTATTAAAATTGGTGATTTACTTGCCAATCATCCACATCAAGGAGTAGCACAAGCAACAACATTCTATGAGCTTATTAAAACATCTCAATTCTCCAATATTCATAGTGCAGCTTGCATTGCTGGATTAGGTTGGCTTGCTTTTAAGGAAAAAAATGCAACTTTAGCAATTGAACAACAACAGATAGCTCTTCGTCTTTACGAGCAATTACCACAATGTGAAGATGAAAGTTTGACTTATTTATACACTACAAGTTATAACTGTATTGGAGCTAGTTTTCGTCTGATGAAAAAATATCGTCAAGCATTGGAATTTTACTACAAAGCTGAGAAATTACTTTTGAAAATTCCGATCGATAAATATGCCATGTATCAAGGATATCGAAATATTACATCTATTAATATTGCTTCTACACAGAAGTTATTAGACGAGATAGATAATGCATGGAATACCTATAAGAAAACACTTGCATATGAAATGAATGCATCTACACGTTTTCATGGTCATACATATCTAATCATTGCACAAGCTGGTCTTTATGAAGCAAAGATATCTCATGATACAGATGAATATGAACGATGTTCACAAAATTGGAAAGCTTTTCTTGATATTAGTCTTACTAATTTATCATCTAGTTATAGACGTAGTATTATTTCTGGAGTGCTTCTTATTGGTTTTGAATATGCTGATAATGAACAAAGACGTACAATAGCGATAGATTACTTTCAGAAAGTTGTTCGTATTTCACGTCAATATGTACAAGTGAGTTCTGATTATTATCATATCGTTCTTCAATGTTTAAATAAAGTGGCACGACTTTTTACAAAGCAACGAAATAATAATCATGCTATTATCCATGCTTTGGAAGCATTAAATATGTGTCATGAAAATGACTTGGCTGATATTGCAGAATGTTATGAGAGTATGATGTTAAATTATGAACAACAGTTAATGGATGTAAAAGATGATTTAACTCCGGATGATATCTGTAAAATGATAGTCGATAATCCATTTTTTTCTACAGTCGTTTTTACTTTCAAACATAGCGAATTTGCTTTTGGACAATTTTCAACCAAAATTATAGATTCACTCGTTTTAGAAGGACTTACTCTTAAACGTCGATTGGCTTATTGTTATTTAAAATTAGCCGCTCTATCACAAGCTCAAGGATATATAGACAAAGAACAAACATACACAGATAAAGCACGTACGTTTCTTATGAAAGCAGCAAAATTACTTGGAGATGATTCTGAAGGACAGAAAATTTGTGCAAATAATATAAACTATCTTAATGAAGATTTCAATTCTATTATTAATAGTTATAAAACAGATCTTAATCGTCATCAGTCTAATCAACAGAAAAACAATTTATGTATAGGTGAAGATGCATTTTCTTATATTGCACATTTATATGCAAGAAAGAAGGAAATTAATCAAGAACATCAATGGTTAAATTCAGCCGTTCAATACTTTGAATCTCATGGTCATATATGTGAGCATACAGTCATGTGTTTTCGTAAACTCGTCCGTTTCTATGAGAAACATGAGAATTTAGCTGCAACTATCGACGTTCTTGAAAGACTTGTAAATTATTTATTTAAATATAGTCCTTGTTCTTTTCTTCGAACTTCAATCAAACCTATTGTAATGACAATGGTTCGATATTTTGGTGAAAAAGGAGATCACAAACGAATTATTTGTATTCTTCAAGATTTTATTAATCTTATAATTACAGAACCCATCGATGACCCATGTCAAATAGATGAGAATTTTAAGAAACTACTCGTCAATTGTGAGGATGATGTTACTATTAGCAATCGAGCGTATGAATCGTATCTCGAAGTACTCTTACGATACAAACCTTTATCATCGGAATGTTATATTCGAGTGATTGAACTAGTCTTTCGTCAAGCTATTGCACTTTATCATTTACACGAGAATTATCATAAAACTATTAAAAAATACCAAGAGTTCATTGAATTAATCATCAAAAATTCTACTAATTATCAGTTTACTCAATCTACTTTTAAACGTCTTGCACTTGAATTCGAAAATCTACATGAATTTGACGTTGCACTAGACATATATTCATGTTTGAGCAAATTTATTATTAAATATAAGAAAAAAGAGGACAATGTACTTGCTGGTTTCGTTATTGTTCGATGTAAACTTCTCAAACTTTCAGGCGCAACCTTCAAAGAAGATACTCAACATACATTCATTCAATTAATGATATTTTATCATAATAATGTCGAACCACAATTTGTTTTTTCTGAATACTTTCAATCAAAAGGTGCAACTGTTGATCGCTGTTCTTCTAATGGTATTTACTTAGATCTACTTGAATTTTGTTTTCAATATCGATCTGAATTGTATGAAGATCATATGAGAATGAATACGATTGCATTAGCAGAACGACCGACAGAATTAATCGCATTCATTACAACGAATCGTGTAGATTACAAGTCACTTATTATTCATCTCTTCAAAAAATATGGTGATCAACCTGTAGCTAATTGTCTTCTAAAACAGTCGTTTCTCAACTTTGATAATGCTGTAATAAACTGGGTTTCATCGATTGAAACCGATAAAACAATTTATTGGAGTCAACTTCTACATCGTCTTCTAGAATTACAATCTATCGATGATGAATGTCTCGCCATATGTTACACAAAAATAGATGATAGAAAGACAGCCGCTTCATTGTTTAACACTGATATCTATGGAGATCCAGCACTTCAATTCAATACTAATGCATGTCGACGATATCTCCAATATGTCTATCCTCAAGCATCTTCCGAGGAACAAAGGAAACTTGAACTTCGCTATCAAAAACATTTCTTTGTTGAATGCGATTCTTTTTCAGGTCAAATGTCATATGAAGTTCTCCCCATTGAATAAAAGTTTCTTTTTTATTCTTAAAAAAAAATCTTACATTTGATGTAAACTTTTAAGTTTCTCGAGGTACAATCACCCAGTCTGTATCTCCCATGGCTTGATCAATTTTAGTTCTATCATCTGTAGCACGGGTAATATTATTATTATTGCATTCCATCATGCCAAATTTGATATCACAGGCTGTTATATATCGATACCATCGGTCATTTTCATGATAATATACGAAATTGTTATTTACAACAGCAAATAATTGAGGTCCTTGTACACTTATTGTCTTAAAATAGACACCACCTGGACAACCAGGACCTGTCCGACCCATATCTCTTTTCAATTCTTCCCATGATTGTTCGATACCTAGTACACGTTTAGGCATCGAATCCGCTCTACTAATATATGAAAATTCACAGGTATCCATTCTTATCAGTACGTTGAGAGAAGGCAATTTGGACACAACTGTGTAATATATTTTCTCTTTTTTTTTACAAAAAAAAATCCAGCATGTATTTCCTTATGTCAACAATCGTGTATATTGGTATTTACAACAAACGAGGAAGAAAAAAAAGAAAAGTCTGTTTTCACATAATGTGTTTCGATTGGTGAAATATTAGTCATTTTAATGAATCAGCAGTTGCTCTTGGTGGACATCCACTGCCTGTGTCAGGTATTGTGCCGTAAATTATGTCAGTAGCACTGATATAACGGTTCCATTCGCCATCACGATAATAGTATACACTAGTACCAACAGCATCAACAGCAAACAGTTGCGGACCGTCGATACTGATTGTAAAATAGTGAGTAGCATTCTGTAAGCCAGGACCATCAAGTTTCAATTTGGCACATAATACTTCCCATGCCTGTTCGACACCTACGACTGTTTGTTGAGTATCATCTCTTGATCTAATATATGTAAATTGACATGTATCCATACTCTTCTTTTTCTTCTGTTTGAAATGATTAATAACTATTTCCTATGTTTATCATTATATGTAATAAATTCGTCGTTCTGTCAGTTTACTTTATGTTGGTAAAAACCAAACGTACTATTTCTTTCTTTTTTTCTTAAACTTGGTAATGGTATTAAAAATGATGTCAAAGAAAGAAAAAGTCGGAAGAATGAATTCAAACTTGCGTAAAGCAAGAATTGATGTACATTCTGAAGATAATGTTGCTTAATACGGAGAAAATTTTTCCATAAATTTATTTAAAAAAAAAAGAAAAGAAAACTCAACTGATTTGTAAGATACTCATCCACTTTCTTTTTAAATACACTATTTATTGATGTAATGACAATGCAAGGAAAAGAATTATTTCCAATTAAATATTTTGTTCAGTAAATGATTTTTTTATTCGTCAATAGTTTATTCTGTATTGAACTTTCTCTATTTCTTATTTTTAATACCAGTTTATTTACCAAAATCAAGTTCTAATTAATTTTAATCTAAACAATAATTTTGATATACTCAATGAGATAATGATTATTTAATCTGAAATTTTCTTCAATTTCTTATCAAACAATATATACAACAAGTAGCGCTCATTGCATGGATTCGCAGACCCTTTTCTGAAAGAAATTTGTTGTCATGTTTTACTAATGCAAGTGAATTGAATGTATATTTTCATTTTAAGTTGCTTATTATAAGATTCGATATTTTACGAAGTTTTTTTTC
>Ga0209935_1002989_pt1 | contig 18685 bp, 19 predicted proteins | sample ThiBio_1000_plan_2_FD_183958 | JGI IMG/M metagenome (GOLD analysis project Ga0209935, IMG submission 183958) | Wastewater bioreactor microbial communities from Cape Town, South Africa - Thiocy_cont_1000_plan (SPAdes) | ecosystem: Engineered > Bioreactor > Thiocyanate-remediating >... | reverse complement strand
GGATGTTCTATAGGGATGGTAGTGTCGTCTGATGGAGTGAATGTGTCATTACTCAAGATACTAGTATTAGCATCATGATGTTCTATAGGGATGGTAGTGTCCCCTGATGGAGTGAATGTATCATTATGCGACGATGTGCTATTCGCATCAGGATGTTCTATGGGGATGGTAGTGTCGTCTGATGGAGTGAATGTGTCATTATCCAAGATAGTAGTATTAGCATCATGATGTTCTATAGGGATGGTAGTGTCGTCTGATGGAGTCAATGTATCATTACCTAAGATACTAGTATTAGCATCATGATGTTCTATAGGGATGGTAGTGTCGTCTGATAGAGTGAATGTGTCATTACCCAAGACAGTAGTATCAGCATCAGGATGTTCTATAGGGACGGTAGTGTCGTCTGATGGAGTCAATGTATCATTATCCAAAAGTGTACCACTAACATCAGGATCATTTGTGGCGCCTAAACTATTTGGTGTACTAGAAATGGCACTATTCGAATGAGAATGACCAGTTGGATTATTTGGAGTGACAGTAATTCTTGTGGTTGAAGGAATATTTGAATTAGTAGTTCGGTTTGGAAATGGTGGTGGAACACTATTGGCTGGTGTAAGAGTACTATATTCCAATATATCATACTGAGGAAAGCTTTTGACTTCGCCAATTGTATACTCGCATGGTATTGTACCCATAAAAATAGAGTTGGAAAGAGAAATATGTGCAAGAGCTCCACTTGGTCGACCATTCTTTGCACGAAGAACAACCCATTCAGAAAAATCTTTCATAGCATTATAAATATCATTTTTTGTATAATTTTGAACAAAGTATGCCGTAGCATTTAGGATAACAAGCGATGGTAATCCACTGTCGAGAATATTTGATTGATTGTTTTCAAATATAATCTTAGGTCGATGAGTAAAATCATGAACGATTATTTTAACAAAAGATTGAGAAAAAGCTGCATGTAATGTGTGGTCAATATTACGAATTAGACTATGCAGAGTTTGTCGTTTGTCATAAAATTCTGGTAATTCATGTTCAGTAATAAAACGATCTAGAGCAACTATCATAAATGATTGTGTTGTTTGTAATGTGTATTCTAGAGAAAAATAATGCACAATTCGGAAGTTAATGATTTAAAAGAAAAAAATATATATATACAATACCTCCTGAAGAAGTTCGTGTCACAATCATTGCAACAACAATTGTACTAACTATTATACTTACTACAATAGTTAGACTAATACCAATCGACGTAATCCTACTGATAACATTTGGCGCAAAAGAAACTAATGTAGCTCCCATAATAGTCGTCAATTGATGTGTTCGTCACGAAAGTAAATCAATGCAGACAGTTCGTTTGTTTTTTCTCTATTAAATATTTGCACCTTACTAACGAACAGGATCAGACTAAAATTAATTATCAAAATATTTTGACTGATAAATCGTTTTCATAATGACTGACGTCAATCAAGCGAAACGCATGATATTTTTTAAAGGGAACAAAAATTTGTTTTCTTCCTCTGAATCATATTTCTCCGATCTCAATCGATCAATTAGTAAATAATTTATTTTCGCCGAAAGGAAGTTGAAAAGTAACATAAATCAAAAACTCAATTATAATGTTTGGATTTCTAGGTAACTATAGGAGTACGAAAGCAGAGCAATCTGTTAGCAGGGTTGTGCTAAGAGAAAGACTTGAGAGCTCAAGTGTAGACAGTAATTCATTTTTCTTTGAAAAGAAACGTGCAATGGTTCAAGAACACTCGAGAAAATTGATTAAAACAAAAGAAATACTTTCTTATTATTCATTTTGATAAAAATCATGCTCGATGATGTTTTCTTACTTTTCTTTTTACCGATGATTTCAATGTCTGGTTCATTTGATACGATTTCTCAAACACTATAGTCTAATTGTATTTTTTGAAAATTCATCTTCGCTATTATCATCATCGAAATCGTTTTATTTGAATTCGATGAGTGAATCACAAGATTTAACATAGTTAATAAAAATAATGCAACAATTGAATCCATTTCGGAATACTCCAACTCAATCTCTTCTTGCTTTGATATTAAATTCTGATTTAAATGAATTGGGATTAATTATATTGTTAATTGTTAGCAACAGTTTATCAATTATCAACAATAAATTTTACATGGACAAGATTTATTTCGAATGATAATAGTTCCGAAAAAGTCATGACATTAATTGTCGATTCATGTGGTTATCGTCTTTGGACACTTATGTTACAGACGAAATATATCTGACATTTATCCAGCACTTTACGAAATGTTTATGAACTTTATTTTATTGATCTAACAATGAATCAACTTGTACATTATGGTCTCTCATTGAAACAACAATGAAATATCAATTGAGTGTCGAATAGTGACATCTATCTAATTGATAAGTACTTTTTTTTTAGAAAAAATGAAAACTTATTGCAAATCAATAAAAGAAAGAAAAATTTAGTTGAAATTCAGTTCTCATGAATTTTTATTTCGAAATCGAAAAACAAAACATTTTCTTTCGATGAATTTTTAATCATTAAAAATGATTTCTATATATATGCTGACTCATCCTGTTGTTTTTACTCCTAAGATGTCGATTGTCTTTGTGATAGAACTTTGTTGTTTGTCTTCTGCATCGATTATGCCTATACACATGACGAAAGTCAAACGTTAATTCTATTCTTTGCACTTTTTTTTTCGTAGATATAATGGGTTGTACAGGTACGAAAGCAAGTAAAGCCGAAGGTGATCTCGAACGATATCATCAAGATATATTTACAGCCGCACAAACGGGCGATTTGAAACGATTGAAAGATATTCTCGATGAACTCGATCGACGCAAAGCATTGACAACTAAAAAAGAAGTTTTAAACATGGGCTATCGAGAAGCCGATGGTCTGACAGCGCTGAGTATAGCAGCTGGAAAAAAACACAAATCGATAACAGAAATTCTCGCTGGTAAAATAGAACTGATAAAAAAAAAAGAAGCTTTTTCATGTCAAATTTACTTTCTTTGAATTAGCGTGTCCGGAAGTTGAAGTTAACAAAGCATCATCATCCGGCATAACACCATTATTAATGGTTGCTGAAGTCGGATGGCCTGATATTCTTGATATATTATTACAGCGCGATGCATCTGTCGATTCAGCACCATCAGGTAAACGTGCCGAAGACAATAAAATCGCCGGTTCAACACCGTTAATCGGCGCAACTAAATACAATCATCCCGAATGTGTCAAACGTCTGCTCGCTTATCACGCCAATCCCAATCATCAGAATCAATCGGGCATCTCAGCACTAATGCTCGCTGCCGAACAAGGCTATTTCGAGTGCGTCAAGTTACTCGTTCAAGCCGGTGCCAATCTCGAATTAGCACCGAGCGGCGATATCGCATTGGCTATGAATTTATGTGGACAAACGCCGTTATTCTGCGCAGCGAAAGAAGGTCGAATCGATATTGTCAAATATCTGCTCGATCGTGGTGCGAATCCACGTGTTCAAAATCATTATGGTGTCAGTGCTCTTTGGATACCGGCACAGAAAGGAATGCTGCAAGTCGTCGAATTGTTGTTGAATGCCGGTGCTGAAACACGCGTGGCACCGTTTGGAAATCTCGCTGATGAATTGAATATCACCGGTTGGACGCCACTTTATGCAGCAATGAAATCGCGAAAGTTCGATGTGGTTAAATTATTGTTGAAACGTGGTGCCGATCCGAATGCCGTCACAAAATTAGGCTCGACACCGTTTCTACTAGCATCGGAAATTTGTGATTTGGACATTATCGAAGCGTGTGTCGATGCCGGAGCGGATCTTGACTTTGCACCGAGCGGTCCTGATGCAGATAATTTAAATATCACTGGACAAACCGCACTTTTCATGGCTACACTCAAAGATCGTGTCGATGTTGTGAAATTTCTCATTGAAAAAGGCGCACAAGTCAACGTACAAAACCGATACGGTGTGTCGCCGTTACTCCTCTGTGCTGAATCGGGCAATCGTGATCTCGTCGAAGCACTTGTACAAGCAGGTGCCAATGTAAATATAACGCCGCACGGAGATCTTGCCGAAGAAAACTTTCTCGCCGGTCAAACGCCGTTATTCGGCGCGGCGAAGAAAGGTCACTTGGAAATCTGTGAATATCTTATCGAGAATGGCGCCGATGTCAATGCGGTGACAATGACTGGCGCGACACCGTTGTACACGGCGACTGAAGAAGGACATTTGGACGTCGTGGAATTGATCATTCGACATGGCGCCGATGTGAATCGAGCACCGACCGGACAAGTTGCTCGGGATTTACACATCGAAAATCAAACGCCGTTGTTAATTGCTTGCATGAGAAATCACGAGAATATCATTCGACATTTGATTGAATCAGGTGCCAATGTAAATGTGACATCGGAACGTGGTTCGTCGCCATTTCTTGCCATTTGTCAGCATAATAATGTTGAATTAGCACGGTTACTTATTCGACATGGTGCACAACATGATGTCGAAGCGAAGAATCTCTATGATGGAAAGATCAACGGACTTATTGTGGCAGCCGAATCGGGATCGTTCGATATTTTGAGATTATTAGTCGAAGCTGGTCTTGATGTTAATTATAAGATCGAAGGCAAAGGCGAAACAGCCGGCCGTACGCCATTATTTTGCGCATGTGCAAAAGGTTTTCAAGATATTGTCGAATATTTAATCGATCACGGCGCGGATGTCAACGGAACTGAAAAAGTACGAATAATTTTCCATCGAAACAACTGATTTTCATCTTTGATCTTCATTTTTTCAGAGTGGTTTATCATGTTTACATATCGCTTCAGCAATGGGCCATGCTGATACCGTTCGAATTCTTTGTGAACGTGGCGCTAATGTTGATCAACAATTTCGTTTTGAAGAACAAGATGTAACTGCATATGATCTAGCCGAATCTCAACAACATGATCATGTCTGTCAAGTACTTAAAACATTCGGTGCTCGACAACCATCTCATAATACTGTATCCAGCCATTTAGAAACTAATAAATAATAGTTCTCTTCTTCTCTTCGTTTTTTCTTACACTGTGTATCTAGACGAAAACAACAACGTTCCGTTGTTCATATTACATATTTATTCTTTTCTTTTTTTTCTTCTCGTTCGATGGTCGCTCTCTTGTTTTGTGCGTCCAGTCGTTCAATGTACGTTTGTGTGCAATTTTTTTCACTCTCTCTCTCTCTGTATTGTCAAATGCTTGCCTGTGCACGAGCTCTCTCTCTGTGTTTCTCATTTTTCAATGTCTGTGTTCTTCTCTTCACATGTTTTTTTTTCTTTTTCTCTTTACTGAAGAATTCCTATATAATTCTATGTATGTGTGCGTGTGTGATCTAGAGAAAGAAATTATTCTAGGAATAAATGTGAACAAAATAATATGTATAAGAACGATGACTTATTGATATGTCAATATTTATCAACGAAAAAGAAGAGAGAAAAAAAACACGGTACAATTGCTGAGAATCATTAATCTTTCAGAGGTTTTGTCATTCAGCGATAGACGAAGAAGAAAACATAGACAGAGAGATATATTTATCTTCTCAGATTTTCTCTCTCTATATGTAGCTATTCCAAGAAAAGAAACATCGTTGTCACTTTTCATATCTGCGCAAAAAGAAGAGATAGCATGTGTAGGAAAAAAGTTGATGTATTTTTGGCTAATTGACCTCCATTGAAACGCACGAAAATGCATACAATCGTTTTGACTCGATTGGATGCGAGTATTCCGTGGGGTTTTCGTCTTCAAGGTGGCTCCGAAGATGAATTACCATTTGTACTCACTCATGTAAGTGTTTTTTTTTCTTTTGTTTCAACAATTGTGAAAAAGAACAAGAAAAAACAAAAAAGAATTCATTTATTCAATCAATCAGTATGTTTTTGTGTTTTGTCGAACATAATTAAAAACAAACAGACAAACAAATAAATAGTAATAGCATTTTTTCTCTTCAATTGTTTTGTTTTCATTGACTAGATTCAAGCGAATTCGCCTGCCGAGGGTAAAATCGAATCCGGTGACATATTAATCGAAATAGCCGGCACGAATATCACACAAATGACACATCGAGATACACTTGAACTCATTCAACGTTATGGAAATGCTCTACATATGACTGTTCTTAAGTAAAGCCTTTCATTGTTTTTGATAATTTCATATATTTCATTATGATTAGAGTTGGACAACTCAATCGATCGATGTCCTATGATTACGATCAAATCGACATACCTCCAGCACCTGTTTACAACCCGAATTTAACAATTTCAGTAGAAACAATTCAATAGAATCGTTAATCTATGTTGTTCTATTTTGTTTCAAGGAAACTTCCGATATGCCTGCTGTTCTAGCTAAAAGTGCTAATCGTCCCGGAGCTCCAAAACCGTTTACATACACACCGGGAGGTCTTGACCTATCGAAGCTTATCGATGCTGCACGCAATCGCCGGTAAAACATTGATTCGATGAGAATCGTTTTCGTTTCTTTTTCGTTTTGTTCTTTTTAATTCCGTTCGGCAAAAAGAAAAAAAGTGCATTTTTTTTTATCTCGCACGGGGAAGAGAAGAAAAAAAGAAAGAGGGAGCGAGAAAAAAGGTAATGTTTGTGCGAATCAATACTTAAAATCTAATCATTCAACAAAACATACATACTTCCATCCATGCATATGCAGTGTGTGTGTGTGTGCGTATATATAAATAAATAAAATAAAAACAACTAGAAGATTTTTTTACTGCTTCACTTTCGATGAAAATAGAAAATAAGCAAAAGAGACAGACAGAGAGCCGAGCTTTTTTGCCTTAATTTTTTTTTCGAAAATATAGATTTTCTCAGTTGGATTTGCGTTAGGTATGTAAAGTATGCGATCAAAAGAATAAACAAAACAAAAGTAGCACATGACAGAAAAAATTGTTCTGTTTTTCTTTTTAATTTCAGTCAACGTTTAAATCGATCGTTTAGTGTCGATACAGAGAATATGAATCGACGAATGATTGTTCCCTCGGAACAAATGAATCAACATCACTATGCTGGTGTTACACCAATTGTACCGTTTAGCTATGCTCGTCAACAGCCAATTCAACCCAAAAAACAAATACAAAACGATACTGACGCGTAGGAAGGCGTTAACAGAAAAAAAAACAAACAAAAACATTCTTTTTCACGTTGTTTTATTGAATAGAGTTACACAATCACGTTCATTTCAATTATTGGAAGAGTGGATTAGTGATAGTGAAAAAACGATTGCTGCCCTTCAACCATCATCATCATCGGCAGGTATCGATTATGACCTTCTTATTTTTCTTATCTTTTACAATCATGAGATCGAATTTATAGTTTCACAAAATGGAAATCAACTACATAATACTAACACTACGCCTCGTCGTTTAAGTTCATCAGGACAAACATCTCTTCCATCACGATCCTTTCGATATTTACAAGAACAATATAGTGTCGATACACCTTTACCACCGACGAATGAATCCAATTATTCGAAAGAGCAACCTGCCCTTCGACGTGGCAGTGATGCACATACACCATCACGTTCGTTTAAATTTCTTCAAGAACAATATCATACATCTTCACCAACGACGACCAATAATCGAAGTGATCTGATGGAAATTTATAATAAAAGTATTTGCTAAAATTTCGAAATTAAAACAAAATCAAAAATGTTGTTTTTCAGCTCCACCAAGTGTTCGTGAACGTGAACCCGAAGCACCACGTTATTCAGGTTCGACTGTTCCGTCACGTTCATTTCGTTTTCTTCAAATGATGACGCAAGATGATCAACAAAACGATCCAACACCCGTTCAAGGCTATACTAAGCCTCAACAATTATCGTTATTAAATAAATACGATGAACACAATCTTACATCAAACTCAAATCATCTCAATGAACATCCATCACGTTCATTTAAATATCTACAAGAAACAACCGGTGAACGTAAACAATCAACACATATTGATTCAAGTGATTTCTAAATCGAACAATACTTATTTGCTATTCGCACGCCTAATTGTACTATATGCTTCTCTCTCTCTCTCTCTTTCTCGTTTTTGAGATAATCATTTAATAAATAAAAATAAATAAATATTTATTTATCTAGAAGACAAATGTTCTTCTTCTTCTTCTTCTTTTTTGTTATCAAATTTCTAAGGGAAACTAAAAGCAAAACACTCAAACTACACTAAATCCGATCCTTTATTGATCCAATTACTAGTTCTAGTTTTAACGTAAAGCCAATGCCGACTATTAGCGACCTCATAATTCAATCGAATAATAATCGTCTTCTTCGACGACGAAGAAATCTATTTCTTTTTTCTTCTTTTTTGACTTCTATTGACGTTGTTGTTGTTATCGTTATTTGCCATTGTCTTTTCTATTTGTCCAACTAGGGGATAAAAACATCTTTTTCTCGTTTAATTTTATTAATTTAATCATAGCACCATCTAAAAAACAAATAATTGGCTCGTTGCCGCCATAAATCTCGTTCGTTATTAAAGACTCGGTTATTCCATTCAAGACCGATGAAATCATGTTACACATGGACGAGTTTGCAAATTGTTAGATTTGTTTTTCTCGAAAATCAAATCATCATCATCATCGTCCGTCTGTTCGTTCGTTCGTTCGTTCACTCGTTTTTCTTCTTTTTTATAAAATAAGAAAAAAAAAGGAACTTTTCTTTTTTTCTTGTTGTATTAATAATAATCATAATAATGAAAACGATGATGAGCTCGATTCATTCGACAACAAGTCTATTCAAGTAGAAATCATTCATATAGTAGTACTCGTCATAGCATATACCAATTTCCCGTATTTCGAGATTATTCATTTCTCTTTTTTTTAGTTAGTAATGCGTTCAGTATCAATAAAAATCGTCGTCGTCGTCGTCGTCTTCTTCTTCTTCTTCTTTTTTTTCTCTTTTTCTTATATCTATATCTATATTTTTGTGCTGCTGCTGTATTACTGCGTCATTTTCTTCTGCTTCTATTTTGACTCTCAAGTATAAGAACGACAATGATGCGATAAGCGATTTTCATCTTGTTGCGGAAGTATTGTGTATGTGATGCTTCTAACAAAAGAGCTCGAGATATTGCAGACAACATCAAGTAAATGCTTATTAGAGGAAAAAAACGAGAGAACGAAAGAAAGAAAGAAAGGAAAAAAATCGAGTTGCGAACATGTCGTCGCAGGGGAAAAAATGCAGTAGCAATGGTTTTTTTACTAGTAGAAATAGTGGTGGTAGTGGTAGTTGTTATAGTAGAACGACGACAAAAATGTGTTGTCGATTGAAAGAGCGAGAGATGATGGCATGCGAGAAGGAAAGAGTGTGAGAGAGAGAGAGAGAGAGGGAAAATGTCGCACGAGAATAGCGGTAACGGGGAAAAACAACAACAACAACAAGCAAGCCAAGACCACCATCACCATCATCAACAACATCATCTCCTCATCAGCCTAGAGAAAATCGAGAGAATTAAGCAGCAGCAATAACAACAAGAAAAAGAAAGAAATCTACAGGAAAGAGTTGTAGCCAAGTCACGACTTGTGTTTGAATAGAAGAAGAAGAAAAAAACGAAGGAATCATACTGATTGACTGTACATGACGCTTACACACACTACTCGATGTAGAACATGGAAATTTACTACTGTGTTTTTCTTCGTTTTTGGTTTCATTGAGAAAAAAATATACACCGTGAGCCATTCTTCTTCGGCACTTTTTTTTCTTTCTGCACTCTCATTCTCTTATCTTCAATAAAACACATCAGTTCATTAAGCATATCAATGCACTCACACCCACATACGCATCAAGAACTAATGCTTAGTGTTAGTTACTTTGAGCAATCATATTCTTGTCTTTTTTTATCTTTTCTCTCATTCTCTCATTTTAATCTTTGACATTACTCGACTTAATCATATTCTATTCATTCGAATAGACAAACAAACATTAAGCATTATTAAACATACATATATATATACACATATATTTTCACATTTTGACAAGTAGTTTATTTATATGGATAGAATAACCTGCTATACCTTTTATATACGTAGTTTTTTTTTCTTCATTAATCTTTTTTTGCCTTATATTCTGCCTGTCTATCTGTCTTTCCTTTCTTTTCTTTTCTATTATTATTATTATTTCGATTTATACTAATAGAAAAATAGTATTGATGATAATGATGAGGATGACAAAGTGAGCTGTGATAGAGATAGAAAAAGACAAGAGCAATATTGAAACGAAGAAGAATGAAAGAAAGAAATACGAGAACGAGCATAATAATTTTCCATTTCCCTTGTCGGTTTCTCAATGTAAAAGAAACAAGTCTGGCTAGTCGAAAATAATAACATGCCATTAATAGTTATTATCTGAATAGTCGTTGCTGTTATTTTTTTTTCTTCTTCTTCTTCGTATTCTTTGTTTTTTCCTCTCTTCTTTCTTTTTTTTTCTGCTTCTCTATTTATAATCATAAAAAAAAGAAAACGAAGACAACGAAAGAGGAAAAAAGCCAAAAATTAATTGTATGTATACATTTATATATGTTTTGACTTTTACACCTGCAGTTTTTGCTGATTATCATCGTTGATGTGTTTTTCTTTCCGCGTTCAGTTATTTGTTTTTGTTTGATTTTGACCGAAAATAGATATGCAAAAAAGATGGAAATAGAAGAGAAAGAAAAAGAAAAATCAGTGTGGCCGATCGCTAGGCTAGATTATCTGATTAGGTGATTATTCCGATCTCTCGTAGTTTTTTCTTTTTCTGCTTCTATTTGCTTGTTCTTCGTCGACCATTGCTTTCTTTTTTTCTTCTTCTTCTTCTCCTTCGTCTTTTTTCTATTACTATTATGTCTATAGTTCGCATCCATACATCATCGGTGCCGAGCGACCCCGATTTTCCTACAACGATAGCTGTTGTCAGAACATATACTCTTCATGGTCTTTTTCTTCCTTCGCTTCACTAACCGCACAATGCAACATAGAGAGGGAGACCCTGTTATTGAATAATCGAGCAAGCAAGCAATAACAACGAGAAGAAGAAGAAGAAAAAGAAGAGAAATGAGAATTGACGATAGTAAAAAAAAAAGGGAAAAGAGAAGAAAAAAAGAATGTCGACCAGTAAGTTCCAATCGAGTTTTTTTTCTTCGTCTTTTTCGATAAGTTCATTTGTAGTAGACATAAGGCAGGTGATGATCTCATCTAGTTTGATAAAAATCTTGTTGCATGCTAGATGAATTTGATAAGACATAAGACAATGACAATAAGAGAAACATAAAAAAAAAAGAAATGAAAGAAACGACGAGAGATTGATCAATATACTATTTGTCAGATGTCAGATTTCGATAGAAGACACAAAGACGAAGAAAAGATTCTTTTCTTTTCTTTCTAAGAAATCTAATATATCTTCAAAAGCTTGTCTTCATTCCACGTGGAATTGATCGGTTCGTCTACCTATTTCCTTGTTCTTTTCTTTCTTTTTTTTTTCATTTTCCTCGTGAATTTCTCGATATTACTATGAGCATAGCCCAAATGAAGCTCCCAAACAGACTGGAGGAAAAAGAAGAGAAAAGAGGAGAAGAAGAAGAAGAAAAAAACGCGACAAGTCCTAGTAGTTGTGTATGTGTTCTCGAGAGATACACGTTATCTGTTCGTTTCTATTCTATGTAATTCTTCAGTTTTTTTTCTCTCTCTATTTTAAGGTCTATCTGTCGTTGTATATGGTTAAATAAAAAAAATGAATAAATCATGAATAGTTATTTATCTTCGTTTCAACGACGGACTAACTTCTTCGAAGAGAATATTTTACTTCAAACTACAAATTTAGTCAATTAAATAATCCAATCAAATTCATCGAACTTTTTATTTATTTATTTATCCTACAAGAAAACAAAGCACATACACACACACGTACATACATACACAATCTATTCTTATTATAATAAATTTCTATTCCAAAAAAAGTAAAATTTACGATGGTTAACAAGAGAAAATCGACGAATGAACATAATATTAATTCAGCTGACGAAGCTGGAAGAGAATTTGGTATTTCAATAAAAGATTTAACGAATCTTATGCAAACACGAGGTCATGATGGTGTTAAAGAATTAAATGAAATCCACGGCGGTTTGAGTGGACTCGGTCAAAAACTCAAAACAAATTTAATAGATGGTAAACGAACGAGATTAGTTTTTTTGTTGGTTTAAGTTATCTCTCAAATTTCGTTTCGTGGTTTTGTTTTTTAAGGTTTAACAGGTGATGATGGTGATCTAGCCACGCGTGTGGCTGCTTTCGGTCGCAATGAAATTCCACCGAAACCACCGAAAACATTTCTTCGTCTTATGTTCGAAGCCATTCAAGATCTAACATTGGTTATACTCATAATATGTGCTGTTATTTCATTTGGTCTCTCATTTTATCATGGTGAAGAAGAAACATTTGAATCATCGACCAAACCTAAAGAAGCCAATGTTGAATGGATCGAAGGTGCAGCTATTATTATTGCTGTCGTTGTTGTTGTCTTTGTAACAGCATTTAATGATTGGACAAAAGAACGACAATTTCGTGGTTTACAATCAAAAATTGAGCACGATCAAACATTTATCGTTATACGAGCCGGTAAACAAGCGCCATTAGCTATTAGAGAAATTGTTGTTGGAGATATTTGCGTTGTTAAATATGGTGATTTATTGCCAGCTGATGGTGTTGTTGTACAATCGAATGATCTCAAAGTTGACGAATCATCGTTAACAGGCGAATCTGATTTAATAAAAAAACATGAATCAAAAGATCCATTTCTTCTTTCGGGTACACATATCATGGAAGGCAGCGGCAAAATGTTAGTTCTCGCTGTCGGAGAAAACAGTCAAACAGGCATGATATTCAAATTATTGGGCGCAACGAAAGAAGATGATGAGGAGAAGAAACCTACAGATAATAAAAAAGAAAGTACGTAAATGAAACATTTTTTTTTTCAAATCTTTTGCATGCAACGATTCGTTGAATATTCAGAAGATAATAAGACAGATCCTGATGTAAAAAAACGTTTATTAACGACAGCAGGTAGATATTTCGATTGCTAATTAATCGATTCTCTTGACGATTGCTTATTCTTCTTCTTCTTTTTCTTTTTATTAATAAACAGAAAAAAAATGAAATGATTGTTGTTGTTAAATTAGATTCAGCGGGTAATAATCATGATGCAACTGAATTACAAGAAGTCGTACCAAAAGATGCAGCTGCTGCAGCTGAAGATGATGATTCAGGCGGATTTAAAGTCAAAGAACGTTCGATTCTACAAGCTAAATTAACTAAATTAGCTATTCAAATTGGATATGCAGGTAAATAATTGTTCTTTGTTATCCAGAGAGAATGTGTGTTGATTCTCGAGAGAATTTATTCTGTAACTCAGCCTTTGATTTCATCAAAGGTCTTGAGGGATCATAAAACAGAGCGCAATGTAAAAAATTATTTATTTATTTATTTTTTCAGGAATGACAATTGCAATTTTAACCGTCATCGTTTTATTGGTTCGATTTTCAGTGGAAGAATTTCTTCAAAAGTAAAATTTTAGTTTGTTTAGAAAATTAAAAATTTATTCTTGCTTGTTTGTTTTGTGTGTGTGTAGAGGACATCGTTGGAATAATAAATACTGGAGTCGATTTGTACGATATTTAATTACTGGTATTACGGTCTTAGTCGTAGCTGTGCCTGAAGGTTTACCATTAGCTGTAACAATTTCATTAGCTTATGCTGTTAAAGTAAAAACAAATGAAAACGAATAAAAAATAGAATTTTTCGTTTGATTTTAAAATAGAAAATGATGCTTGATAATAATCTTGTTCGACATTTGGACGCGTGCGAAACAATGGGCAATGCAACAGCTATTTGTTCGGATAAAACAGGAACATTAACAACAAATCGTATGACTGTCGTACAAGTTCATGTCGGTGGTAAACATTGGAAAAATGTCGAAAATCCAGTGAAAGCTCGTGAAGTCGAAAGTGCGCTGCCACGTTCGACTAAAGAAGTTATTTTAGAAGGTATATCGGTTAATAGTGGTTATTCATCGAAATTATTACCAGGCGAAAAAGACAGTCTACCGAAACAAGTCGGAAATAAAACCGAATGCGGTCTATTAGGATTTGTTTCTGGTCTTGGCGGTAGTTATGATGACATACGTTCGAAATATCCCGAAGAAAAATTCGTACATGTTTATACATTTAATTCCGTTCGAAAGAACATGTCGACGGTTATTCAACGACCCGATGGCGTCATACGAATGTATACGAAAGGTGCATCGGAAATTGTTCTTAAGAAATGTAAAGCTATTTTAAATCGCGATGGCGAAATCGAACCATTTTCAACCGTTGAATATGATAAATTAGTGCAGACTGTTATTGAACCGATGGCATGCGATGGTCTACGAACGATTTGCGTTGCCTATCGAGATTTTCAACCGAATCAATTGCCGAATTGGGACGAAGAGAATAGTGTCGTCGATCAATTAACATGCATTTGCATTTGTGGTATTGAAGATCCTGTTCGACCTGAAGTACCAGCTGCGATTGCTAAATGTCGAACAGCTGGTATTACGGTTCGAATGGTTACAGGCGATAATGTCAATACAGCACGATCGATAGCATTGAAATGTGGTATTATTTCTCCGAATGATAATTTCTTAGTATTAGAAGGCAAAGAATTTAATCGACGAATTCGTTCGAAACCTGAAGGTGAAGTTGAACAAAGTTTATTCGATAAAGTTTGGCCACAATTACGTGTTCTCGCACGTTCATCGCCTCAAGATAAATACGTTCTTGTTCGAGGTATCATCGCATCGAAAATCAATCCAACACGCGAAGTCGTTGCTGTTACTGGCGATGGTACTAACGATGGACCTGCTTTGAAAAAAGCCGATGTTGGCTTTGCTATGGGTATACAAGGTACCGATGTGGCTAAAGAAGCGTCCGATATCATTCTTGTCGATGATAATTTCAATTCAATTGTCAAAGCTGTTATGTGGGGTCGAAATGTTTATGATTCCATAGCCAAATTTCTGCAATTTCAATTAACAGTCAATGTTGTTGCTGTTTTTTGTGCGTTCATCGGCGCATGTATTGTGAAAGAATCACCATTACGTGCTGTTCAAATGTTATGGGTTAATTTAATTATGGATACATTAGCGTCATTAGCATTGGCAACTGAAGTACCAACCGAAGAATTACTAACGCGAAAACCTTACGGTCGAACACGACCGTTAATTTCTCGAACAATGATGAAGAATATCATTGGCCATGCTATTTATCAACTAGCTGTCATGTTATTTATTTTATTTGCTGGTCCAACAGTATTCGATATCGATGATGGACGACCAGTTGAAAATGTTTTCAAACCATCACAACATTTTACAATGATTTTTAATGTTTTCGTCTTAATGACATTATTCAATGAGATTAATTGCCGAAAGATTCATGGCGAAAAAAATGTTTTTCGAGGATTTTTTACTAATCCAATTTTCTATGGTATTTGGATAGTAACATTTGTCGTACAAATTTTTCTCGTGCAATTTGGTTCATTTGCATTCTCGTGTGTGGCATTAACACTTGAACAATGGATGTGGTGTCTCTTTTTTGGAGCAACTGTTCTTCTGTGGAATCAAGTATGATTGAATAATAACAAACAAACAAAAAAACGACAAACATATATTTTTTCTTCTTCTTTTTTTTTTTTGTCTAGTTGGTTAATCTTATCCCGGTGACACGTCATATGCCTAAATGGGGTGCAGGTGAAGTGTACGTTGAGACATTACCGGCTGATTTAGGACCCGAAGGACAACCAAGACAAGGAGCTAGTTTAACTAAAGGACAAATACTTTGGTTAAGAGGAATAACACGTCTTCAAACACAGGTATGTTATTCAAAACTAATCTTAATCATACATTATCGTGAATATCGACATCTAATGACATACTATTTTCATATGCTAGTTTTTATCTGCATGATTGCAGTCAGTGAAAACTAAGAGACGATAATTATGACTTGTTTGTCATGCATGATGAACAAAAAACAACGATCTTTTTCTTTGTTTCTTTTTCGAAATAAATTTAATTCATTATTCTCTATCAATAATCTGACAGGTGCAAGTCGTTAAAACTTTCCAAGAACATGTTGCCAAATCGCCGTCTTCCCAATGGTAACCATCATTACTATTCTTACTACCATCATCACCACCACCGCCACATACATACACCTATTTGAAATGAGGCGCATGTGCGCTCGACTAATCTGTTGGTCCTTATATATATATTTTTTCTCAACATACACACACCATTACCATAATATAATCATGATCTGCACCTTGTTCTCTTGAGGTTTGACCCGCCTGCCCATTCTATTGTATATTCTCTTCTAATTTGTGTCGCCCTCAAATACCTTTAGTTTTTAATAGTCATCGTTTCCTTCTCCTCCTCCTCTTCTTCGTCTTTTGTCTTGCTGCTTTTTGTGGTGTTTTGTGAATTGCATTTTATGTCGTGTGATATATGCATGGCTGTGTCCTTTGACCATGATAACCAATCGTAACAATATGATTTTCTGTATCGTTTTCTTTTCATTCATTTCTAGCTTCGTGTGATAAAAGCATTTCAAGATTCAATCGATCGACACCTGCCGCAATTTGTAATATTAGACCGGCTACGAGCCGTGACTGTATCTTAAAAAAAATACATAGCACAGAAACATCAAATCATTCTCCTACGATAAACAAATTCATTCATCCTCTCAATTTTGTAATTAAATACCACTGATAATCCGCGAACAATTATCCGATATTTAGAACAATTCAGCAACAACAAACATTGAATATCGGCAGGCCCGTTCTTTCTCTCTCTCTCTCTCTCATTGTCTCTATGCTTCTCTAGTTTCACTCTCATATGTTTCTCCTTTATTTAAATTACTTTATCTTTCTCTATCTGGTCTGTTACAATATCTCGTTTTCTTTTTTCTGTCTCACATATTTTGCGCGCATTTAGAGTGTGTGTGTGTCTTTTTTTGCAAACGTGTGATAAAGTATCTTTTTTTCTCGTTCTTTATCTTTGCTCTGTCCCTTACTTTCTCTCGTTGCAAAAACCAGTCAGTCACAGTCGAGCGGTGCTATACAACAGGTGGCCGGCAAAAGTCGAATGTAATGATTTGATAATAATACGATTTCGAATTTCATTTTTCTTTCATCAAAATAATCTCTGAGAATAACTAAACAAATACGCCGAGTGAGTGATGATGACTGCCTACCGCCTTTTCTCTTTTTCTCTCGTTCTTTCTATCTATTCCCTTCTTTCCCTAGACTAGATAGATTTTAATTATATTCTCTCATTTTTTTTTGATTGTTTCTTTTTTTTTTTCGTCTGTGTTTTCTTTCTTTTTTTTGTGATGAAGATGATTATGATCATGTCTGTAGTCGAATAACAATAATAATAATAATAACTTTGGAAAATAATCATTACCTTTTCTTTATTTCATTGCTGGGAAAAACAAAATAGAACAAAAAAAGAACTTCTTTCTAATCTATTTATCTTCATAGATTGCTGTCGTCGATGCTTTCTATCAACCGCCATTGCCAACTCAACCTATCCTAGTAAATCGACAACGAGCAGCAACTGTCATCTAATGAAAAACAAAACAAAATATTATTAGAATTATTCAAATTATTCTTTATTTCGGTTTTTTTTATGTCTTTAATAGTTCGTCATTTTTTTTTTCGTTCGCTCTGTTCGTTCATTAATGTGATAGAAAAAGAAATCAAAAACAAAATTTTTTTTGCTTCGTTTACTCTTTGTAAAACAAATAGAATAAAATAGTAGATATCTGTTAGTTCAAATGACTATTAAAACGATAAATTATCTATATTAATATGATTGACATATTTCTGCCATATGTGTATATTTTCTAACAGATAGAAAGATTACAGAAAAATGATGGAAAAGAAAAGCTGTTATTGAATTCAAGTATTCGATTGAAACACTAGACTTTTGGTATTAATTGATTGAGATCTTTGGTTGTTCGGATAAAATCTTGCAAAAGATTATTATTCGCTTCAATAAGTTCTTGTTGAGACTGGACTTTTGACGCCAATTGTTGTACTTGTGTACGTAAACATGCGATGTCTGTATGCAAGCTTTTATCTTTTTGTTGATACGATGTCGAGCAGTGTTCGCATGAAATAACAATATATTGACAATTTAAACAATGTTGATCGAATTCTTTTTGAGTTATGTCTTGATTACATCCGTCACAACGTTTCAATTGATATTCACAATTTATTTCATGTTCTTCAAAAGCATTGTACGAGAAAATATTTGTACAACCATTTGGTTCATAACAACATTTGATTTCTAGTTTTCTAACCGAATCCATGGTTATCGGAGGGTCTCGTTTTTCTTCATATTTACCACAATTATTTGGACAAGATTTTTGGGGATCATTTTTATGATATCGTTCGATACATGATAAACAAAATGTTGTATCACAATTTTCACATTCAACAGGATGCCAAACAAGACCTTTACAAAGATAACATTGAACAATATCTTTCTTTTTATTTTCAGCATCTTTAACACGATCTAGGGGAATATGTCGCTCGTAAATTTCTGCATTTGTTGCCATTTT
>Ga0209935_1002988_pt1 | contig 18687 bp, 17 predicted proteins | sample ThiBio_1000_plan_2_FD_183958 | JGI IMG/M metagenome (GOLD analysis project Ga0209935, IMG submission 183958) | Wastewater bioreactor microbial communities from Cape Town, South Africa - Thiocy_cont_1000_plan (SPAdes) | ecosystem: Engineered > Bioreactor > Thiocyanate-remediating >... | reverse complement strand
CGTGCATCACACCGGCTGTCTCGCCAGTCGGCTCAAGAAGTACTCAAACGAAGTGAGAGGAGCATGGATCTTTCGATTGCAGCCATCCTGGCGCAGGACGGCATCACCACGGGTGCGATTTATGCCTTGCTGGCATTGGCACTGGTGCTGGTGTTCTCCGTCACTCGCGTCATCTTCATTCCGCAGGGCGAGTTCGTGTCGTATGGCGCGCTTACGCTGGCGGCACTGCAAACCCAGAAGTTTCCGCTGACGAGCTGGATGCTTGTGGCGATGGGCGTATGTACGTTCGTCGTGGAGACGGCGGGCGTCTTGCGTCACAGCGAGCGTCGCAAGCTGGCGGGGCGCTTGGTGCCGACGCTTGCGGGCAAGTACCTGGTGTTTCCGATTGCCGCGTTCTTCGTCGTCAGGGCGTTGGCACCGATGAATCTGCCGATGCTCGTCCAAATCGCGCTCACGATGTTGCTCGTCGTGCCGATGGGGCCGATGCTCTATCGTCTCGCGTACCAGCCGCTGGCGGAGGCGAGCACGCTGTTGCTGCTGATCGTCTCCGTGGGCGTGCACTTCGCGCTGACGGGGCTGGGGCTCGTGATGTTCGGGGCGGAAGGCTCGCGCACGCAGGCATTCTCCGACGCCAACTTCAACATCGGCTCCGTCATGGTGTCTGGCCAGAGCCTGTGGGTGTTGGGCGTCTCGGTCGTGATGATCCTGGCGTTGTACTTCTACTTCGACCGTTCGCTCTCGGGCAAGGCGTTGCGTGCGACGGCCGTGAACCGGCTGGGCGCGCGGCTCGTGGGCATCGGCACGGTGCAGGCGGGGCGTCTGGCGTTCACGCTGGCGGCCGTGCTGGGCGTGCTGTGCGGCATCCTGATCGCACCGATCACGACGATCTATTACGAGTCGGGCTTCCTGATCGGCCTCAAGGGCTTCGTGGGCGCGATCATCGGCGGTCTGGTGAGTTATCCGGTTGCGGCGCTGGGCGCCATTCTGGTCGGCCTGTTGGAGTCGTACTCGTCGTTCTGGGCGAGTGCGTACAAAGAGGTCATCGTCTTCACGCTGATCCTTCCCGTGCTGCTGTGGCTGTCGCTCACAAGCAAGCATGTGGAAGAAGACGAGGAATAAGCCGGGGCGGACCACAGAATGAAAAACAAATACTTCCTGATTTTCCTGGTGGTGCTGGCCGTGTTGCCGGTGCTGCCTGCACCCGTGCGTTTGCCTGAGTACTGGGTAACGCTGCTCAACTACATCGGTCTATACAGCATTGTGGCCATTGGTCTCGTGCTGTTGACGGGCGTGGCGGGCATGACGTCGTTCGGACAGGCGGCATTCGTCGGTCTGGGCGCCTATGCGACCGCCTACCTGACGACTGCCTATGGCGCGTCGCCGTGGCTCGGCCTGATCGTCGGGGTGATCATCACCGCGGCGGCAGCGCTCGTCATTGGCGCGATCACCATGCGCCTGTCGGGCCACTTCCTGCCGCTGGGCACGATTGCATGGGGCCTGGCGCTGTACTACCTGTTCGGCAACCTGGAGTTCCTTGGCAAGTACGACGGTCTGAACGATATCCCGACGATCAGCCTCTTCGGCAAGGAATTGGCGAGCGGGCGTCAGATGTACTACCTGATCTGGATCGTTGTGGTGCTGGCGGTGGTATCGGTCAAGAACCTGCTTGATTCGCGTCCTGGCCGCGCCATTCGTGCGCTCAAGGGCGGTGGCGTGATGGCCGAGGCGATGGGCGTGAACACTGCGTGGATGAAAGTGGTCGTGTTCGTGTACGCCGCCGTGCTCGCCGCCATCTCGGGCTGGTTGTACGCGCATTTGCAACGCGCCGTGAACCCGACGCCGTTCAACCTGAACCACGGCATCGAATACCTGTTCATGGCCGTGGTGGGGGGCGTCTCGCATGTGTGGGGCGCGGTGCTCGGCGCCGCGATCCTGACCGTGCTCAAGGACTACCTCCAGAACATCCTGCCGATGCTGTTGGGTGCGAACGGCAACTTCGAGACCATCGTCTTTGGCGTGTTGCTGGTGCTGCTGCTGCAATATGCGCGCGACGGCGTGTGGCCCTTCTTCGGCAAGATCTTCCCGGCGCGTCGTGTCGCGAAGGCGCCGGAGCAAGCGGATCCGCTGGGTCATCGTGCCAAGCCGGCGGTCGGCGAAGTGGTGCTGACGCTGGACAAGGCGCGCAAGGAGTTCGGCGGCCTCGTAGCGGTCAACGACGTCTCCTTCCAGGTCAAAGCAGGCGAGATCGTGGGGCTGATCGGGCCGAACGGCGCGGGCAAGTCGACCACGTTCAACCTCGTGACCGGCGTGCTGCAGGCCACCCGCGGCGAGATCTCCTTCCTCGGCGAGCGAATCGACCGGCTGCCGTCGCGCGAGATCGTCAAGCGCGGTATTGGCCGTACATTCCAGCACGTGCGCTTGATGCCGCAGATGAGCGTGCTCGAGAACGTTGCGATTGGCGCCTATCTGCGAGACAAGAACGGGCTGCGTCGACGTCCCCAGGGCGGCGTGTGGTCCAGCGTGCTGCGTCTTGATCGTCAGGAAGAAGCCATGTTGCTGTACGAAGCCAAGCGGCAGATCGAGCGTGTGGGTCTCGGCGCGCACATGTATGACGAGGCGGGCAGTCTCGCGTTGGGCCAGCAGCGTATTCTGGAAATTGCACGCGCATTGGCGTGCGATCCCACATTGCTGTTGCTCGACGAGCCGGCAGCCGGCCTGCGCTACAAAGAGAAGCAGGCGCTGGCCGATTTGCTCAAGAAGCTCAAGGACGAAGGGATGAGCGTGCTGCTGGTCGAGCACGACATGGACTTCGTGATGAACCTGACCGATCACCTCGTCGTGATGGAGTTCGGTACCAAGATCGCCGAAGGCCTGCCCGAAGACGTGCAGAAGAACCCGGCAGTGCTCGAAGCGTACCTGGGAGGAGTGGAGTGATGGCAGACGCGATTCTGGAGGTCAAGGACCTCGCCGTGGCGTACGGCAAAGTCGAAGCGGTGCACGGTGCGCATCTGCGGGTGGGGGCGGGCCAGATCGTCACCGTGATCGGTCCGAACGGAGCGGGCAAGTCGTCCATGCTCAACGCCATCATGGGGGCATTGCCGCACAACGGCTCCAGCCGTGGGAGCGTCGCGTATCTCGGTCACGAGATGTCGGCGCTGGGCATCGAAGCCCGCGTGGCCCGCGGCATGTGCCTGGTTCCGGAAAAGCGGGAGTTGTTCTCGACGATGACCGTCGAGGACAACCTGTTGCTGGGGGCGTACCGTCGCAAGCGGGCGGGGGAGAAGAACTTCCTGGACCAGATGGAAGTCGTCTACGCCCTGTTTCCGCGTCTCAAAGAGCGCCAGAAGCAGCAAGCGGGGACCTTGTCAGGCGGTGAGCGCCAAATGCTCGCGGTGGGCCGTGCATTGATGGCCAAGCCGCAATTGCTGATGCTTGACGAGCCCAGCCTCGGGCTGGCGCCACTGATCGTCAAGGAAATCTTCCACATCATCAGCGACTTGCGTAACACCGGTGTGGCCACGCTGCTGATCGAACAGAACGCTCGCGCGGCGTTGCAGGTGGCCGATTACGGCTACGTCATCGAGACGGGCGAACTCGCGTTGGAAGGCCCGGCGCAAGAACTGGCCAACAATCCTAAAGTCATCGAAACGTATCTGGGGCTGGCGAAGAAGGCTGCCTGAAGGGCGTCGCTTGTCGCGTTGGTACCCCCGGAGAGCCCGCCACTTTGGCGGGCTTTTTCATTTTCGGAGGTTGACCGGCACCCGTCGGTGACTGTTATCTGCCCCTATTTTTTTTGAAGAAATGAGGGGCGCCATACACTGCACCGGTGGACTCAGTTATTCACAGTTGCTTGTGGATATTTGCAGCGCTGCAAAATCCATGGCGCACTGCCGCAATAAGGGGTTTGGCGATATTTTCGAGAATCTCAAGGAAATGACATTTGAGGTTATCCACAGAAAAGCAAACTCCCGAAAGCGATTTGCGGGGTAAGAGGGCACCTGTGGATATGCGGGTTTCAAAGTGCAATGCCAGGAGGCGCTTTCGATTTTGTAGCGTCGCTTTTGCTTCCGAGGTTTTCACGTAGAGCGTGAGGGAAAATAAGAAAGCAGAAACGCCGCGTCCCCGCAATCAGGTGACGTGCTCTCATCCGTCCGGGCAGTGGTCATTGATTGTTGGCACACTGATTGTGCTCCACCTCAAAGTTACTCCGTCAGGGCTCCGCCAATCTCACTACTATTGCGTTCGATCTCTCAACCGCGTCCTCCATTGAAGTCCGCTGGCGCCGCCGAGATGAAAAAGGGGGGCGGTGGAATTTGAGAGTGAGGTGGTGGAGTCATGCCTTCACGTCGCGATAACGTCAAAGCAACCGCCGAATCCACCCGACCAGGTTTCACGTGAAACACCGAGTGACGATCCGGCGATGGTTGTCCTGGGGCAATGGATTGGCGGAGATTGCCGGTGCCCTGACGGAGCGACTTTCAAGTGGAGCGCAGTCGGGGTGCCGGCGATCTCCGCTGCCCGGAGGCAGGTGAGGGTGGGGGCGGAATTCAAGGGTGGGGTGTTGCAGTGTTGCGTTCACGTCGCGGTAACGTTAAAGCAACCGCCGAATCCGCTCAACGACGTTTCACGTGAAACATCGAATGACGATCTGGCGATGGTTGTCCTGGGGCAATGGATTGGCGGAGATTGCCGGTGCCCTGACGGAGCGACTTTCAAGTGGAGCGCAGTCGGGGCGCCGGTGATCTCCGCTGCCCGGAGGCAGGTGAAGGTTGGGGCGGAATTCAAGGGTGGGGTGTTGCAGTGTTGCGTTCACGTCGCGGTAAAGTTAAAGCAACCGCCGAATCCGCTCAACGACGTTTCACGTGAAACATCGAGTGACGATCTGGCGATGGTTGTCCTGGGGCAATGGATTGGCGGAGATTGCCGGTGCCCTGACGGAGCGACTTTCAAGTGGAGCGCAGTCGGGGTGCCGGTGATCTCCGCTGCCCGGAGGCAGGCGAGAGCGAGGGATGGAATTCAACGGTGGGGTGGTGCAGGAAGGCCCTCGCCACGCTTCATAACCTAAGCGTTCCCCCATCCAACCCAACGATGTTTCACGTGAAACCGTCCCCAATACCGTCGTTTTGCCAACGTTCCACGTGAAACACCTCAGTCGTTACAAATGATGCACCGCAATACCGCTATAATTCCGCCATTACCGAATCCAGAGAGTTTGCCGTCCGCGGCAAGATGACGATGCTTTATCCGACCGAGTTCGACGTGATCGTAGTGGGTGGCGGCCATGCCGGCACAGAGGCTGCGCTCGCCTCGGCCCGCATGGGCTGTAAGACGCTTCTGCTCACCCACAACATCGAGACCCTCGGTCAGATGAGCTGCAATCCCTCCATCGGCGGGATCGGCAAAGGCCATCTCGTCAAAGAGGTCGATGCACTGGGCGGGGCCATGGCCGCCGCGACCGACGAGAGCGGTATCCAGTTTCGCATCCTGAATTCGTCCAAAGGGCCGGCCGTGCGCGCCACCCGTGCCCAAGCTGACCGAATTCTCTACAAGCAGGCTATCCGCCATCGCCTCGAGAATCAGCCTAACCTTTGGCTCTTCCAGCAAGCCGTCGAAGACCTCATCGTCGAAGGCGAACGTGTCGTAGGCGCCATCACCCAAGTGGGGCTGCGTTTCCGCGCCCGCGCCGTGGTTCTCACCGCCGGCACCTTCCTCGACGGCAAAATCCACGTCGGGCTGAACAACTACGTTGGCGGGCGCGCCGGAGACCCGGCCGCCATCAGCCTGTCCGCTCGCCTCAAAGAGTTGAAACTACCGCAAGGTCGGTTGAAAACCGGTACGCCGCCGCGCATCGACGGCCGTTCCATCGACTTCTCCGTTCTCGAAGAACAGCCCGGTGACCTCGATCCCGTTCCCGTGTTCTCGTTTCTCGGCCGCCCCGAACAGCATCCGCGCCAAGTGCCGTGCTGGGTCACTCACACCAACGAACGCACCCACGATATCATCCGCGGCGGACTCGACCGGTCGCCCATGTACACCGGCGTCATCGAAGGCGTCGGTCCGCGCTATTGTCCGTCCATCGAAGACAAGATTCACCGCTTCGCCGACAAGACGTCGCACCAGATCTACCTCGAACCCGAAGGCCTCACGACCAACGAGTTCTACCCCAACGGCATCTCCACCAGCCTGCCGTTCGACGTACAACTCGAACTCGTCCGCTCGATGAAAGGCATGGAGAATGCCTACATCCTGCGCCCAGGCTATGCCATCGAATACGACTACTTCGATCCCCGTGGGCTGCGCAGCTCGCTCGAAACCCGCGTCATCTCCGGGCTCTTCTTCGCGGGGCAGATCAACGGAACGACGGGCTACGAAGAGGCCGCCGCCCAAGGGCTGCTCGCCGGCATCAACGCCGCGTTGCAAGTACAAGGCCGCGATGCCTGGTGCCCGCGCCGCGATCAGGCGTACCTTGGCGTGCTCGTCGACGACCTGATTACGCGTGGCGTCTCCGAACCCTACCGCATGTTCACCAGCCGCGCCGAGTATCGCCTGTCGCTGCGTGAAGACAATGCCGACATGCGTCTGACCGAAGTCGGCCGCGAACTCGGTGTCGTCGACGATACGCGCTGGGAATCGTTCTGCCGCAAACGCGACGCTGTTTCACGTGAAACAGAACGTCTCAAATCGACGTGGGTGACACCGAAAACCTTCCCGGCCGAAGATGCCGTGCCGCTGCTCGGCAAAGCCATCGACCATGAATACTCGCTGGCCGATTTGCTGCGTCGCCCGGAAGTTGGCTACGACGCCCTCATGGCCGTGCAGGGCGGTCGTCTTGCCGCCGAAACACCGCTCTCCGACGATCCACTGCAAGCGAACCAGATTCGTGAGCAGATCGAGATCGCCGCCAAGTATCAGGGCTACATCGACCGTCAGGCCGACGAGATCGTGCGCAAGGAAGCCAACGAAAACACCGTGCTGCCGGCCAACATCGACTACAACGACGTACGCGGACTATCGATCGAAGTGCGCCAGAAGCTGGGGGCACAGCGGCCTGAGACATTGGGCCAGGCATCGCGTATCTCCGGAGTGACGCCCGCCGCGATCTCGCTGCTGATGATCCACCTCAAGAAAGGGCTCGGACGCCGTCGCGCGTCAGGGGAAGCGACCGCTGCCGCCGATGACGGCGACGCACACGCAGCCTGACGCGGAGCCCTCATGACCGATCCGCGACGTTCCGCCGCCAACGGCGGCAATGACCTGGCTGTGCTTTTGGCCGACGGCATCCGGCAACTCGGCCTGTCCATCAGCGAAGAACAACAGCGGTGCCTGCTCGACTACCAGGCGTTGCTGGCGAAATGGAATGCCTCGTTGCAGATGACCTCCATCCGCGAACCCCGCCAAATGGTCGTCAAGCACCTGCTCGATTCGCTCTCCATTCTGCCGCGCCTTGACCGTGAGCCGATTTCACGTGTGCTTGACGTGGGCTCAGGCGGTGGGCTGCCCGGCGTGGTGCTCGCGATTGTGCGTCCCGACTGGCAAGTGACGGTCAACGACATCGTGCACAAAAAAACAGCATTCCTCACCCAGGCCCGCGCGACATTCAAGTTGACCAATCTGACGGTCGTGACCGGCCGGGTCGAGTCACTCGCTGTTGGCAAAGAAGTGAGCGCACCTTTCGACGCCATCGTGTCGCGCGCCTTTGCTGAGCTGACCGATTTCGTCACCCTCGCGGGAGCCTTGCTGGCTCCCGATGGCAGCTTCTGGGCCATGAAAGGCGTGGCGTCAGAAAGCGAACTCGCGCTGCCCACCGGCTACACACTGGTTGAGCGCCTGGCGCTGAACGTCCCATTTCTCGACGCCGAGCGTCATTTGCTTCGCGTGAAGGTAACAGCATGAATAAGATGACCCGCTGGGCAGGGGCCGTCATGGTCAGTTTTTCGGTGGTTGCCGCGGTCGCCTGGGGGCAATCCGGACAAGAATCGCTGACGACACGCGTGCGGCCGGTACAGAAGATCGACAAAGCGCGCTACGTCGGCACCTGGTACGAAATAGCACGCTATCCGAATTTCTTCGAGCGAAAATGTGTGTCGGACGTGACGGCGCAGTATGCCGCGCGACCGGACGGGCGGATCGAAGTCACCAACCGATGCCGCAAGGACGATGGTACGTGGGTCAGCGATACCGGTCTGGCACGCACCGATGGGCAGGGCACCGGCACGGCCCGCTTCAAGGTGACGTTCGCGCCGCAATGGTTGCACTGGATTCCCTGGCTTTGGGCGAACTACTGGGTTATCGTGCTCGACGACGACTATCAGTTTGCCGCTGTCGGAGAGCCCAGTCGCGAGTACCTCTGGGTCCTCTCGCGAACGCCGACGATGGACGACAACGCACTGAATCAAATGCGTGCCCAGTTGCGCAAGCAGGGCTACGACACTGACAAACTGGTGTTGACGCCCCAAAAGGCGAGCGCCTCGGCAGTACCGCCCGCCGGCGCGTCTGACGCCGGTCAGCGAAAGTAATAACTGAGCTTTACTCAGGTAATCGAATTTGCGGGACGGAGCGAATCGCGCACGCCGGGCCTCAGCCAGTCGGCGGTCGCTGGCGGCGCGGCGCATTGGCCCCGGTTTCAGCCCGGCATGATCTGCACCCATCGCATCAACACGGCAGCATTCGGAGGACTACATCGGCATGGCGAAAATTTTCTGCGTGGCCAATCAGAAGGGCGGCGTCGGCAAGACGACCACCACGGTGAACCTCGCTGCCGGACTGGCGTCGCACGGGCAGCGTGTCCTGTTGGTCGACCTCGATCCGCAGGGCAATGCGACGATGGGCAGCGGCATCGACAAAGCCGCTCTCGAATCAAGCGTGTACGAAGTGCTGGTGGACGGTGCCGATGTGGTCGCGAGTTGCCAGCGCTCGGAGTCGGGGAGTTACGATGTGCTGCCCGCGAACCGTGAACTCGCGGGTGCGGACGTGGAACTCGTCTCGCTCGAAAATCGCGACACCCGATTGAAGCTGGCGCTCGCCAAAGTCGACGACGCGTACGATTTCGTCCTCATCGACTGCCCGCCCACGCTCTCGCTGCTTACCCTCAACGGGTTGTGCGCGGCGCACGGCGTGATCATTCCGATGCAGTGCGAATATTTCGCGCTCGAAGGGTTGTCGGATCTCGTCAATACGATCAAGCAAGTGCACGCGAATCTGAACCGCGACCTGCAGGTGATCGGCCTGCTGCGCGTGATGTTCGATCCGCGCATCACGCTGCAGCAACAAGTCTCGGACCAGCTCAAGGAGCACTTCGGAGACAAGGTATTCAACGCGATCATTCCGCGCAATGTGCGACTCGCTGAAGCGCCGAGCTACGGCATGCCAGGCGTCGTTTTCGATCCTGCATCGCGTGGCGCGAAGGCGTATCTGCAATTCGGCGCGGAAATGATCGCGCGTATTCAAACTATGTAAGGCGCATTCGCGCAGGAACGCATTCACATGGCGACCAAGACCACCGCACTGAAGAAAAAGGGCCTGGGCCGCGGCCTCGAAGCCCTGCTCGGCGCCCACGCCGATAATCACAACGGCGCGACCGACGCGCGCGCCGACGGCGCACCGTCGGTCATGGCGCTCGAGCGCCTTCAGGCCGGCAAGTATCAGCCTCGCACTCGCATGGATGAGGGCGCACTGCAGGAACTTGCCGCGAGCATTCGCGCGCAGGGCCTGATGCAGCCGATTCTGGTGCGTCCCGTCGATGGTGAGAAGTACGAAATTATTGCGGGCGAGCGACGTTTTCGTGCCGCACGTATCGCCGGACTGGCCGAAGTGCCGGTGCTCGTGCGCGACGTGCCCGACGAAGCCGCCGCCGCGATGGCGCTCATCGAGAATATTCAGCGCGAAGACTTGAATCCGCTTGAAGAAGCGCAAGGCATTCAGCGGCTGCTCGGTGAGTTCAACTACACGCACGAGCAAGCCGCCGAATCGCTTGGCCGCTCGCGCAGCGCGGTGTCGAACCTGTTGCGCCTGCTCAATCTCGCGCATCCCGTGCAGACGATGCTGCTCGCGGGCGATCTCGACATGGGGCACGCGCGTGCGCTGCTCTCCGTCGACGCCGCCACGCAGATCACGCTCGCCAATCAAGTGGTGAACAAGCGTCTTTCGGTGCGCGACACGGAGCGCATCGTCAATGCATCGCTCAAGCCGCAGGGAGACGGGATTCGTCGTCGCTCGGCGGAGGAGGGCGGTCGCGACGTGACGCGTCTCGAAGAAGAGTTGTCGGATTTGCTCGCGTCGAACGTCAAGATCAAGGTCGGCCGCAAAGGCGCCGGACAACTCACGATTGAATTCGGCAGCCTCGACGCGCTCGACGGCATTCTCGCGCGCATTCGTGCCGAATGACGTCGGTGTGTTGAGCGTCCTCTCGTGAGCGATCCCGCAGGCAAGTCCGTGGAGCCGACGAAGGCGAGCCCGTCGCAGACATCGGCCGTGCCAGCTTCATCGTCATCGGCAGCGTCATCGCCATCGTCACAGCACGGCACCGCAGCGACGCGTGCATTGCGCGCCCTGCGCGCAACCTACGAGCGCGTGCGCGACGATCGCGTGCTGGTCATCCTGCTCGTGGGATTCGTCGCCTTGCAGATAGCCCGGCCGGCGAGCCTTGGGGACCTGTTCGCACGCATCGATCAGCACACGATTCTCACGCTCGCCGGATTGCTGATGCTCACGCGCGCGATCGATCAGAGCGGCTTCCTCGATTGGCTTGCCCAGCGCTTGCTGCGGGCGTTTCGCACCGAGCGACGTCTCGCGCTGTTGATGGTGGCGTTCGCCGCAGCCCTCTCCACGCTGCTCACCAACGACGTCGCCCTCTTTGCCGTCGTGCCGCTCGCGCAGTCGCTCGCACGCATTGCACCGGTGCGGATTGAACGGCTGATCATCTTCCTCGCGTTGGCGGTCAATGCCGGCTCGAGCCTCACGCCGCTCGGCAATCCGCAGAATCTCTTCCTGTGGCAACACAGTGGCATGGGCTTCGGAGCTTACGTCGTCATGATGACGCCTCTGACGTTGGCGCTCATGGCCGTGTTGCTCGTGACGTGTGCGATGGCGTTCGATTCCCGTGAGCTGCATTTTCAGCGGCGCGGCCCCGCGCATGACGTGCGCTGGCCGTTGCTGTGGGTCGCCCTGGCGCTGTTCGTGGCGTTCGTCGTGCTGGCGGATCACGGCGCTGCCACCTGGGCCTGCGCGGGGGTGGCGGCGGTCCTGCTGGTCGCGCGGCGCAATGCGGTGTTCGGTATCGACTGGTTGCTGCTCGCCATCTTCGTGCTGATGTTCGTGGTGCTGCGCGGTGTGGCCGGGTTACCCGAGGTGCGCGCGACGCTCGGTCAGGTGGATTTGTCCGGATCCGGCATGGCCTATATGGGGGCCGCGGTGCTGTCGCAGGTCATCAGCAACGTTCCCGCCGCGATCCTGCTCGCGGAGTACAGCCACAACTGGCCGGCGCTTGCGCATGGCGCGGCGGTCGGTGGCTTCGGCCTTGCAATCGGTTCGTTAGCCAACCTGATCGCATTGCGCATGGCGAAATCTGACAAGATCTGGTGGCGCTTTCATTGGCTCTCTCTCCCGTTTTATCTGGTGGCACTGTGTGTCGGATATGTTGCCCTCAAATGGGGATAATCGCGCATCGAATGACGTCAAGTCGCAGCGATTGCGCAGCGTTTGGGGCATTTGCCGCGCTGCACCATGAGGAAAATCGGGCTCCTTGAGAGTTGGCGCCAAATCGGAGCATGCACTGCACAATTTCGGCGAATTTGTTGCGTGTTTCGATTGACTGGGGTTCGTAATTTCCCGTAAAATCTCGCGGATTTATCTGCTTGAAGAGCCCATTCGTTTTGCACGAGTCGGGCGGGGAGGCTACGAGATGACCGACGAAAAACGGTCGAACTTGGAACCGAAACCGCAAGCGCCGGCACGTGCAGCATCAGAGGTCTGGGACGACGAGCAGGCGCAAGAAACCATCGTTCCGCTCACACGTGCGCAGGCTGAGCGCCTGTTCGGTCCCGATGTGGGGCGTGTGTCCCGTGTGACTCCATTCAGGGTGGTGGGAGCCCAGGTACTGCTGTCGCTGGTAGCGGCGCTGGCCTGGTGGTTACTCTCGGCATCGCCACGAGACGCGGCGGTGTCCGCATGGCTGGGTGGAATGGTCGGTTGGTTGCCGGGCGCATTGTTTGCGCTGCGGCTAAGAATGTCAGGTGATCGCCTCTCCGTCGGTTCGTTGATGGTGGGAGAGGCGGTCAAGGTAGCAACGACGATTGCGTTGTTTGTGGCCATAGCCTTCGGCTACCCAGGCGTGCACTGGATAGCGTTGCTGGTCACCTTCGTGCTCACGCTCAAAGTCTATTGGCTTGCGATGGCATTGAAGTAGCGGTGAAAACCCGCTCGCGCGTCGACACGTTACCGTGTGCGGATTTTCATAATTGGGTGTTTGATCGCTATGTCATTAGAAGCCGGCCACGCTCCGAGCCCGTCGGAGTACATTTCGCACCACCTGCAAAACCTTGCGAGTTCGACGCAAACCAAGATCGTCGATTTCTCGATCATCAACTGGGACACGATGTTCTGGTCGATCGCAATGGGCGTTCTGGGCTGTTTCGTGCTTTGGTTGGCTGCCCGTAAAGCGTCCTCGGGCGTGCCGAGCCGTTTCCAGGGGGCGGTTGAAATGCTCGTCGAAATGGTGGAAGACCAGTCGAAGAGCATCGTGCACGGCAATCGTGCGTTCATCGCACCGCTGGCGTTGACCGTGTTCGTCTGGGTCGCCCTCATGAACTCGCTGGACTTGCTGCCCGTCGATCTGCCGTCAAAGGTGATCGGGTGGGTCGGCCTGGGCGACATCATTACCCATCACCGCATCGTGCCGACGGCCGATCTGAACGGTACGCTGGGTATTTCCGTCGGCGTGCTGATCCTGATGCTGTACTACAGCTTCAAGATCAAGGGCGCGGGTGGTTTCATGCACGAGTTGTTCACGGCACCGTTCGGTAACCACTTCCTGCTGTGGATCCCGAACCTGCTGCTCAACCTGATCGAATTCTGTGCCAAGACCGTGTCGCTCGGTATGCGACTGTTCGGCAATATGTACGCCGGCGAACTGTTGTTCCTGCTGATCGCTCTGTTGGGCGGCATCTGGAGCTTTGGCGCGGATGCGTCGGTGCTGGGTTTTGTCGGTCACATCATTGCCGGCACCGCATGGGCGATTTTCCACATCCTGATCGTGTTGCTCCAGGCGTTCATCATGATGATGCTCACGCTGGTGTATATCGGCCAGGCGCACGACCATCATTGATGGGTCGTTGCAGGCAGTGACGTGTTTCCCGGTTTCACAGTTTTTCAAATTTAAAGTTTCAAGTCTCTAACCAAAAGGAGTAATCATGCAAGCTTTCATCGCCAACATCCAGGGTCTGACCGCCATCGCTATCGGCATTATCATCGGTCTGGGTGCTATCGGCGCCTGCCTGGGTATCGCGCTGATGGGCGGTAAGTACATCGAAGCGTGCGCCCGTCAGCCCGAGCTGATGAACCCGCTGCAAACGAAGATGTTCCTGCTGGCCGGCCTGATCGATGCGGCATTCCTGATCGGCGTGGGCGTTGCCATGCTGTTCGCGTTCGCGAACCCGCTGCTGTCGAAGCTCGCTTAAGTTTCTTTCGGCCGGTCGCGCAATGATCCGCGCGGCCAACTGGACATGAACGGCGCGCCCAAGCCAGCTGGCACCATGGGGCGCGCTGTTTTGCCAATCGACTCGCATCACCGAAAGGAAACACCGTGAACATAAACGCAACTCTGTTCGCGCAAACCGTCGTGTTTCTGATCCTGGCATGGTTCACGATGAAGTTCGTGTGGCCGCCGCTGATCAAGGCTATCGACGAACGCGCGAAGAAAATCGCTGACGGTCTGGCTGCCGCCGACAAGGGCAAGGCCGAACTGGACGCCGCCAACAAGCGCTCCACGCAAGCCCTCGCGGAAGCCCGCGACGAAGGCGCGAAGCGTATTGCCGACGCCGAGAAGCGTGCTCAGGCCGTGGCCGACGAAATCAAGGCCCAGGCGCAAGCCGAAGCCGCCCGAATCATCGCCAACGCCAAAGCCGAAGCCGAGAATCAGGCCGTCAAGGTCCGTGAATCGCTGCGCGAAGACGTTGCCGGTCTGGCTGTCAAGGGCGCCGAGCAGATCCTGAAGCGTGAAGTTGACGCCAAGGCCCATGCCGACCTGCTGAACCAACTCAAGGCAGAGCTCTGATCATGGCCGAACTCGCAACCATCGCTCGTCCGTACGCCGAAGCGCTGTTCCGCGTGGCCAAGACCGGCGACCTGAATCGCTGGTCGGGGCTGGTGCGCGAACTGGCGCAAGTGGCAGCGCTGTCCGAAGTGGCCAATCTGGCCGACGATCCAAAAATCACGCCGGCGCAAGTGGTCGATGTGCTGACCGCGGCCGTGAAATCGACCGACGCCGAAGTGCGCAACTTCGTCGCCGCTGTGGTCGAGAACGGCCGTCTGGCCGCCATGCCGGAGATCGCCGAACAGTTTGAAGCGTTGAAGAACGCTGCCTCCGGTTCGGCGGATGCCACGATCGAAAGCGCCTTCCCGCTCGAAGGCGAGCAACTGACCTCTCTGGTCAAGGGCCTCGAGCACAAGTTCGGCTGCAAGCTCAACGCGAGCGTGACGGTAGACCCGTCGCTCATCGGTGGCGTGCGTGTGGTGGTTGGCGACGAGGTGCTGGACACTTCGGTGCGCGCCCGCCTGGCAGCTATGCGGACGTCGCTGACGGCCTGAGGCCGGCGCGATACGACTGCGACGGCAAGAATTGAATATCAGGAGCACATATGCAACTCAATCCCTCTGAAATCAGCGAACTGATCAAGAGCCGGATTCAAGGTCTCGAGAGCGGCGCCGAAGTCCGTAACGAAGGCACCGTGATCTCGGTGACTGACGGTATCTGCCGCATCCATGGCCTGTCGGACGTGATGCAGGGCGAAATGCTGGAATTCCCGGGCAATACGTTCGGTCTGGCACTGAACCTCGAGCGCGACTCCGTCGGCGCCGTGATTTTGGGCGAATACGAGCACATCTCGGAAGGCGACACCGTCAAGTGCACGGGCCGCATTCTGGAAGTGCCGGTCGGCCCGGAACTGAAGGGCCGCGTCGTTGACGCACTGGGCCAGCCGATCGACGGCAAGGGTCCGATCAACGCCAAGCTCACCGACGCCATCGAAAAAATCGCCCCGGGCGTGATCTGGCGTAAGTCGGTGTCGCAACCGGTGCAGACCGGTATCAAGGCAATCGACGCCATGGTGCCGATCGGCCGCGGCCAGCGTGAGCTGATCATTGGTGACCGTCAGACGGGTAAGACCGCTGTGGCCATCGACGCGATCATCTCGCAGAAGGGCAAGGGCATGACCTGCGTGTACGTCGCCATCGGTCAGAAGGCCTCGTCGATCATGAACGTGGTGCGCAAGCTCGAAGAGCACGGCGCGATGGAATACACGATCATCGTGACGGCAACGGCGTCGGACTCGGCGGCCATGCAGTTCATCGCACCGTACGCCGGCTGCACGATGGGCGAGTACTTCCGCGATCGCGGCGAAGACGCGCTGATCATTTATGACGACTTGACCAAGCAAGCCTGGGCCTATCGTCAGATTTCGCTGCTGCTGCGCCGTCCGCCGGGCCGTGAAGCCTACCCGGGCGACGTGTTCTATCTCCACTCGCGTCTGCTCGAGCGTGCGGCGCGTGTCTCGGAAGAGTACGTCGAGAAGTTCACCAACGGCCAAATCAAGGGCCAGAGCGGTTCGCTGACCGCCCTGCCGGTGATTGAAACGCAAGCCGGCGACGTGACCGCCTTCGTTCCGACGAACGTGATTTCGATTACCGACGGCCAGATCTTCCTGGAAACCGACCTCTTCAACGCGGGTATCCGTCCGGCAATCAACGCCGGTATCTCGGTGTCGCGTGTGGGTGGTGCGGCGCAGACCAAGGTCATCAAGAAGCTGTCGGGCGGTATCCGTACCGACCTCGCACAGTACCGTGAGCTGGCTGCGTTCGCGCAGTTCGCCTCCGACCTGGACGAAGCGACCCGCAAGCAGCTCGAGCGCGGCCGCCGCGTGACGGAACTGCTCAAGCAGCCGCAGTACCAGCCGCTGCAGGTCTGGGAACTGGCCACGTCGCTGTTTGCCGCCAACAACGGCTATCTGGACGACCTCGAAGTCTCCCAGGTCCTGTCGTTCGAAAAGGGTCTGCGCGAAGTTCTGAAGACCAGCCACGGCGCGCTCATCGGCCGTATCGAAGAGACCAAAGATCTCTCGAAGGACGACGAAGCCGCCCTGCACGCTGCGATCAAGGACTTCAAGCAGACCGGCGCTTACTAATCCGGTTGAATCGGTAACTATTCAACGGACCCGGGAAGGCGCGATGTTCAGCCAACAGCGAACGTCGCGCCGAGACAAGGAGTAAGCAATGGCTGGAATGAAGGAAATTCGCGGCAAGATCAAGAGCGTGCAAAACACGCGCAAGATCACCAAGGCCATGGAAATGGTGGCCGCGTCGAAGATGCGCCGCGCGCAGGAACGCATGCGTCATGCCCGGCCGTACGCTGACAAGGTGCGCCAGATCGCCGCGCATATGGGCCAGGCGAATCCGGAATACCACCACCCGTTCATGGTGAAGCATGCCGACGCGAAAGCGGCCGGCTTCATCGTGGTGACGACGGACAAGGGTCTGTGCGGCGGCTTGAACACCAACGTGCTGCGTGCCGTGGTGGCCAAGATGAAGGACATCGAAGCGCAAGGCCTGAAGATCGAGGCCACTGCCATCGGCAGCAAGGGCTTCGGTTTCCTGAACCGTATCGGCGCGAAGGTGGTATCGCATGTCGTGCAACTGGGCGACACGCCACATCTGGACAAGTTGATCGGCGCAGTGAAGCTGCAGCTCGATGCGTACGCCGAAGGCAAGCTCGACGCCGTGTATCTGGCCTACAACCGCTTCGTCAACACGATGAAGCAGGAAGCCGTGGTCGAACAACTGCTGCCGCTGCCCGAGAAGTTCGAGGGTGCGTCGGACGACGCGAGCGCAGTGCCGGCACAGCATTCGTGGGACTACATCTACGAACCGGATGCGAAGACGGTCGTCGATGCCCTGTTGGTGCGTTACGTCGAAGCTGTCGTGTACCAGGCTGTCGCAGAGAACATGGCGTCGGAACAGTCCGCCCGTATGGTGGCCATGAAGGCCGCATCGGACAACGCGAAGACCGTGATCGGTGAATTGCAGATGATCTACAACAAGGGTCGTCAAGCCGCGATTACGAAGGAACTGTCCGAAATCGTGGGTGGCGCCGCCGCAGTCTAAGCGGTGGCACGGGCCGATGCGCCGCAAGGCGAAATGAATTTGAGTATCTAAAGGAAAAGCGATGAGTACTGCTTTGATTGAAGGCAAAATCGTACAGTGCATCGGCGCCGTTATCGACGTGGAATTCCCGCGCGAAAGCATGCCGAAGATCTACGACGCGCTCACCATGGAAGGGTCGGAACTGACGCTCGAAGTCCAGCAACAGCTGGGCGACGGCGTGGTTCGTACCATCTGTCTGGGTTCCTCCGAAGGCCTGCGCCGCGGCATGACGGTGCAAAACACCGGTCTGCCGATCACGGTGCCGGTCGGCAAGCCGACGCTGGGTCGCATCATGGACGTGCTGGGCCGTCCGATCGACGAAGCCGGTCCGATCGCCAAGGAACACACCCGTTCGATTCACCAGAAGGCACCGGCGTTCGACGAACTGTCGCCGTCGACCGAACTGCTCGAAACCGGCATCAAGGTGATCGACCTGATCTGCCCGTTCGCCAAGGGCGGTAAGGTGGGTCTGTTCGGTGGCGCCGGTGTGGGCAAGACCGTGAACATGATGGAACTCATCAATAACATCGCCAAGGAACACGGCGGTTATTCGGTGTTTGCCGGCGTGGGCGAGCGTACCCGTGAAGGGAACGACTTCTACCACGAAATGAAGGACTCGAACGTTCTGGACAAGGTCGCACTGGTGTACGGCCAGATGAACGAGCCGCCGGGCAACCGTCTGCGCGTGGCGCTGACCGGTCTGACGATGGCCGAGCACTTCCGTGACGAAGGTCGCGACGTGCTGTTCTTCGTGGACAACATCTACCGTTTCACGCTGGCCGGTACCGAAGTCTCGGCACTGCTCGGCCGTATGCCGTCCGCCGTGGGCTATCAGCCGACGCTGGCGGAAGAAATGGGTAAGCTGCAAGAGCGTATTACGTCGACCAAGACCGGCTCGATCACGTCGGTGCAAGCCGTGTACGTGCCTGCCGATGACTTGACCGACCCGTCGCCGGCCACCACCTTCGGTCACTTGGACGCCACCGTCGTTCTGTCGCGTGACATCGCCTCGCTGGGTATCTACCCGGCCGTCGATCCGCTCGACTCGACCTCGCGTCAGATCGACCCGAACGTGATTGGCGACGAGCACTACACGGTGACCCGTCGCGTGCAATCGACGCTGCAGCGTTACAAGGAACTGCGCGACATTATCGCGATTCTGGGCATGGACGAACTGTCGCCGGACGACAAGCTCGCCGTGGCCCGTGCGCGTAAGATTCAGCGTTTCCTGTCGCAGCCGTTCCACGTGGCCGAAGTGTTCACGGGTTCGCCGGGCAA
>Ga0209935_1002980_pt1 | contig 18718 bp, 11 predicted proteins | sample ThiBio_1000_plan_2_FD_183958 | JGI IMG/M metagenome (GOLD analysis project Ga0209935, IMG submission 183958) | Wastewater bioreactor microbial communities from Cape Town, South Africa - Thiocy_cont_1000_plan (SPAdes) | ecosystem: Engineered > Bioreactor > Thiocyanate-remediating >... | reverse complement strand
GGATGTTAGATTATAACGAGCAACGACCTCATGAAGCTCTGAATAACTTGACACCCAAAGCCTATAGAGAAAGAATGGCCAACGAAAACTCTAGTTTAGAACTGTGTGCTTAACGGGGAAGTCTACGAAAATACTTTGAGGGAATTATCTTGTAAAATTAATAATAAAATAAAGAAGGCTAGAAAAAATCAACCTTCAAAATTAATACCTGATGTTGTAAAACAATCTAGTGATGATGTTGATTTGAATGAAAGATTGCAAATTTTGTCTTTAGAAGATAATAAAAAAGCTTCTTCTGAAGAAAGAAGTACAAAGCTTTTATCTGAAAGAGGTATCCTTGAAATACAAGCTACAGAGGCGTCCTCAGAAGAATCATTGATTAAAACTGAGGGGGTGGTTTCTTTCCATGAAACGCCTCCATTAGATAACGCACTTGATAATTGCAAGACCACTGTTAATACCTTCATGATTTCATATCCTAAAGCATCACAAAAAGATGTCAAAAGTAACGCATCTAGAGATGAAGAAAAAGATTTTAAAGGTACTTCAAAAAAGATTGTTGAAGCTATTTTTAGTGGATCGCTAAAAATTAAGTATGACGATTTGATTACACTTGTCAGATCATTAGCAGGTACTGAAGATAAAAAAAGTGGTTCATCATCACGAAAATTGCATTTGCCTAGTACCTCCATATTTTTGCATAAGCGTCATGGAAGAGATCGAGCAAAATATGTCGATCCTAATGTGATCAAAAGGATCAAGGATGCGTTAATTGCGTTAGGTGTAACGCCTGAAAATCCGAGATCTGCATTAAAAGAGAGAATTAAGAGGTTGTAAAGATAATATCTCCCTCTTTTAACGAAGGGGGAGACATTATTGATAGTTATAAATTAGAGTACCCAGTTTTCATTTTAGTGAACATGACAATTCTCTCTAGGTATTTAGGCTCAGTTGCTTTTCCTCTTCTGATGCCTGCGATAACACTTTCATCGCGGACAAGAGATAGCATTTCTTCAAAGAGTTTTGAGCTTTCTTTTAACTTGATGAGTTTATCATAGTTTTCAGCCAACACAGGATCTGTTTTTCTTAATTCATCAATAACTCGTTTAGTTTTATCTAAATTATTAAAATGGATTTTATCAATCAAGTTTAGTTGGTCAACAATTTTTGAGAAAAGTTTGTCGCATTTTATCTTTGCGTGAAGAATAATGTCGATGTGTTGTTCTGTAAAGCATGTTGCCTTATTGATAAGACCGACTGCGCGATCTGATTCTTCTCGATTTTGATTTAACGTTTTGGCATTTTGTATTGCTTCACGCATTTCAACAATATTTTCATAAAGTAAAACTTCTATATCATGGTATTCGCCATGTGTTGCTTGCATCAATAATGAAAGAACATTTTCCCAAGCAGCTAACGCCTTTTCATCTATATCAATTTGTGTTTGAAAGGATTGCAGCTCAACATTGTCACGTTGTTTAGCTTTAGTCATTTCAGCTGGGTACATTTCAAAAAAGCTTTTTTTGGGAATGTATCCTTTTGATGTTAGATAATGAACGCCAGCTTTATAACCATTTTTTAATAGATAGGTGACTTTTTCATCATGGGTTTTGGGAGTTGGATCGCCTTTTTTTGATCCGCTTGCACTTACTGTTTCCAATTCAAAATCAGCCGCTGAAATATCATCAACATCAAAAGATAGCATATTTTCTTTTTGCAATATGGCTAATTGATGACTAGGAGGGATCCTTGAATCATGAATAGTATTTTTAAAGTGATAATAAACCATATCATTCCACGAAGGATTTAATATTGCATCTACATAATATTTTTCATCTTCTGGGGTGATGATTTTACCTTTTGCATACAAATAGCAATTTTCTATTCTTCTTTTGTGTCTCCAGGGTTCTTCGAAGTCTAAAGCAATAGTATTATCGAGCCCTCGTTCTTCTTCAGGTCGATTAACAGCAAGGTATATTGGCAGATTATCTACCACACTACCATCGGAGCACATTAGTACACCATTTTGCACGGAATTGTTTAATAAATCATTTCTGATAGTATCAATTATTTCCTGTTTTTCTAAGCAAGTTCTGCTATAAAAGTATTCTGCTTCAAAAGGAGGAAATTTAGGAAAATCGACTTTGAAAAATTTTCTTTGAATGGGTGTTATTCGCGTATATTTTACCAAAGGTTCGGTTGCGCCTTTAGTATATTCAATGATTTCTTCAGAGGTTAACCTTACATTTGGAAATGCGATAGGCAACCCCGCTGTCATTCTCATTGCCAGTGCAATGGGCATATTGGGGGTTGTTTTTGGGCTACAAACAATTTGATAAGAGCCTCTGGGATCTTCTACCGTTACTGTTAGCTCTAAATTTCGAAATTTTCCCCCACTTTTGCTCTTTTGGCCTATTTTCTTTTCCAAATCAGCAAATGTCGCATGAGGGCTACCTAGGTTTTTGGCAACAGTTGCCTGAGAAGTATGATATAAAATATACCCTTTAGCTGCTCCTCCTTTATCCATTAAACTGCTAAGCGCTTTGAGTCCGCCTGTGGCAAACAGTGTGGGTGTACTAAAAATGTCCATTAATCCTTCACCGCCCGTTGCCAGAAAGGTTTCAAGTTCTTCTGCATTTGCTCCAAGCGCAATCATCGATGCTGTGATGCCACCGACAGAAGAACCGATAAGGATCTCAAAATTGTTGTAGATACCCGCATCTTCAAATAATCTGAAGACTGGTCCAAAGGCTAGTCCTTTAATACCGCCGCCTGCAAGTACTGCAATTTTTGCATTTTCAAAGTTTACAGATGCTGGATGAATCATTACCTCTTCCTATAGTTCTATCGTCTTTAAAAGTATAGTGAAATGAATAGTTTTAGGGGAGCTAAAAGGAGCTTTTGTCTACGGAAAAAGGGGAAGTGGTTTTCTACGAATTGAAAGAAAATCTATGTATTTTAATGGCCTAAATAAGCAAATTTAAAAAACCTATTGAATCTAATGAATAAATAAAAGAATTTAATGACTTTTTCACAAATAAGGAATTCCCTGTTGATTTAAATATTTCTACGTCTGATGGCTTGTCGTTGTGATACCCTATTCCATTCCAGAAAAAGGCAAGGAACAACGCGGCGTAAAATAAGCAGGGATCATCAAGAAATATGAGTGAAACCTTATGGAGATATCCAAGCGTTTGGCAAATGCAAAAAAGAAATTCGTTTGCTTTTGGTTGATCAGCTTAAGACGCATAAAGAACGAGCACGTGCGCAAAAATATCGCGCACCTTAGTCATCGTTTGATCTTTTAAAAAAGACTAACATGTAAAGCATTAAAGGATAGTGTTAAGATTTTCTATCGCTCACCATATGAATTTTCGCTTTTTGATTTATCAGTGTTTTTAAACATAACAACGTTCTTCAATAAAAAATATAAAAAAATCAAAAGAATAGTTGTGAATGCACGTGATAATTTTACCTGAATATTTTAATTTTCAGTAAATAAATGACACTAGGTCAGTGTTGCTATCCTTCATCTTTCTCGAACTAAATAACCGCTATCTTTGTCCTTTTATATATGGCTTAAATAGGAGTCGTGTCATGCCCGATCCAGTTGCTCTAGGATCAGTAAAATTGTCAACATGGGGAACTCACCATAAAGGTGGGAATGGGATGCCACATTACATCGATACGATGTTATTTGGAGGGAATGTCGGGCATGCAGCTGTTGAAGTCACTATTCCTGCCAATAAAGAAGGTGAAACATTAGTACAAAAATATTGTATGGATGGACTGAATACGGTGATCCCTTTTGAGCGTGTCACACAAAGGTTTTTGGATGAAAACAATCAGCTCAAAGAGCAAGACGTGTATAAAGTATATTTTAGCTGGTGGCCAAGTGAAAAATCACATTCGCTGCACACAAGTTTAAATAGCGATAATATAGATGAAAGAAGTGGGGCTGATGTAGGTGAAATAGACTCGCGCTTTACAACAGGACCTAATGCGCTCAATAAACGAGAACAGCGCACTTACAAAGGAAAATTAGGCACCAAAAAAGTGACTTTGGCAGATAATGAAATAGCTCATTTATCATCATTACATAGAGATGAAAAGAAACTGTTAGAGATGGAAAGAGAGCTGATGAATAATGCAAGAAAAATGGAAGCTCTATCTATTTTGGAAAAAAAATTAAAGGATCAAATTAATCTTCCGGTGAAAGGCTCTTTACTTACCTTATTGAACGATTTTATTCCAGATTGGAAAACCGTAGTGGATGATCCACGTGCCCTAAAGGCTGCTGATATAGTCAAAATTCAACCGAAAATTGTTGTCAAGAGAAAAGGATTAGAAGATGAAGCCAAAGCTATTGCTGCAAGAAAGACTGAAGCATTAGAGGTGGTTGAGTCAGCGTATACTGAGGCGGCAAAGAGAGAAGTTGCTAAAATACAATTTGCCTTAGATTCAATTCTTGAGCCAGAAAAAAGACAAAAGATGATTGAACAACGTAGCCCCCCCTTTTCAAGGCAAGCTTGGGTAGATTATGAATTGTCGCAAATAGAAAAGATAGTGAAGCCAGCAGATATTGTATGCAGTTTTTGTCAACAGGATTTTGTAGAAAAGAAAAATTTCATTTTAGGAGTTTTGTTTGATAAAAATTATCCACCAAGCTTTAAAGATAAAGACAAAGCCAATATAGAAAAATGGCGTCAATTTTTGCCCCCTGAGCATCAAAACATTACCAAAGAGCAAATGACGCCAGAAATTTTTAAGCTTTTAAAAGATAGATCCCGAGATGCAATGAATTTACATTCTGATCAATACAAAAAATTACTAACTGAGAAAAAGCTCGTGAGTAAAACCCCTAATTTTCAATACGCAGATCATGAGAGATTTATTACTCGCGGTCATTCACCCAATCATCAAGTAAGATTACCGCTCAGTGGTATAGTAGATGGCGAGCATGTGCAGAGCGGCCTAAATGCTGAACGAATGTTACAAAAAATGCGAGCGCTAACGCAGGACGGTAAGAAATTTGATTTGGCAACTAAAAATTGTTCGGTGACGACAGGTGCCATTTTGGCTGCTGGTGCAGAGCCAGAATTAAGGGACTATTTTGAGGAAAAAGCCTGGGGCGGTTTTGGCAATCCACAAGAAGTTTTAAATGGAGCTTCTAGATATCAGCGTAGTATAGAAAGTAACAAAGGAAAAAAGACTTTTTGGGAGAAGCTAAGTGGTGTGAATCCACTCAATTTCGTCAGTTACCTCGGTGGGATGATGTTAAATAAGATCGCATCTCCTGATACCTCAATGCTAGCTAAAGTAGGATTAGGCTTTTTATTACTCCCTGTTGCAGGTCTCGCTGCTGCGGTAGAAACGCTAAAAGCGGTCGTTAACCCTAAAAAAACATTTCTTGGTTGCAAAGACTTTATTAATTATGCATGGCGTAATAACTCAATATTTTTAAAATTTTGCACTTTGCCAGCTGCTGCGATTGCAGGTGCTGCTGCTATTCCTGCGGGTATCCAAGCTGGGATCCAATATATAGGCGGTAAAATTATTTCTGCTGTATCTTCAGATCCTGCACGTCGACCTCCGGATCCCGTGGTTGACAGAGCAAAGTTACCGCAGGATAAGATAAAAGAGATTAATGAACCAGATGGCCCAACCGCTATCACAAAACTAACAACAATGCTCCGTGATGAGCCTAATATTATCCCAGTGTTATCGTCTCAAACGGTATTAAATGTTAATGCCTATCTTAAAACATTAGATAGAAGCAAGCCTGAAGATGTCCAAAAATTAGATGCTTATGATCAACTCATTAAAGAGGTTTACAATAGGACTAATGAGCTTTCACGACCACAAGCACAACCAGCAGACGTTCCAGCAAGATTTGCTGAAGAAGATCCCCTTGCATTTAATGCCGATAATTCAGACAAACGCCGCCGTCACACAAGTGCGTTTGATACATACAAACGGCAAAGTGTTACTGTGCATGTACCAACTAAGGAAGAAGAACCTTCTCCTAGACCGCGCTCAGGAAGTGCACCATCTAATTAAAAATTAAGCATAAGGCCTCTTGTAGATGGCTATTGTTCATAAATTAGTAAATGTGATGAACCATTTCTCAACGCTACAAATTAGCCACGATGTCATATTGACAGATGTCATTGAAGATGATCCTCTTAAATTAGTTGCTTGTATCGACAGCTTGCAACATGCAGCTTACAAAGCTATTGAAGAACAATATGCAAAATTTAATCCTGAGGCCAATCAAAGTGAACAGATTGAGTTTTATGAGCGAATCATAAACATTAAAACACAATTGCGGGCTTTGGAATTTATCCATATAGACCTAACAAAAAAACTAAATGAAAAAGGTCTTATTTATGTAAAAGAAGAAAATAACGTTGCATTAAGTAAATATTCTTATAAATATGCGAAAAGTGAAAAAAGAAACCTACATGATCATTATTACCAATTGCTCGAGAAAATAAAAAGTAATAATGAACTAGGGAAAACTGAGCTGGAATTCATTAATTCACTTTTAATGCAAATTATTTCACGACCAGAAGGGCAAAAATTAATCATTAAACTTAATTCACAATTAGAAAAAAATGGAGCAAAAATTCAAATATTGCCAAGCCGTGAATTTGGTTGTTCGTCTCCTCTAGAAGGTGAGGCTAAGGAAAATGTGGATGTAGAACTTAGTCCCGAATCTCAATTAGATTATAAAAAAGTATTAAAAAAAACAACAATAAAATCTGATGGTGCAAAAAAATGTGTCGTATTTATAAATATGGATCATCTTAAATCAATATCTGCTATCAATACGGAAGCGTATGCTTCAATGGATCAAGGATTAACAGACACAGGACCTGCCTCTGTATTATTGGCGCATGAATTAATCCATGCTACACACGTCTTAGCGGGTAGTGCAAGAAGTGATTTTAAGCCATTTTTTGACGTTATGAATAAAAGGAGTGATCCGGTAATGGATATTTTATATCCTAAAGCAAGTAATACCAGACTTGGAAATTCAGCGGAAGAATTTTGGACTATTGAAGGTGGGAATATTTGTGAAAATAATATTAGGAAAGAACATGGTTTTGCTAATCGCACTGGCCATATTACGTTATCACCGGGTACTGGCCAAGGCCATAGTATGGCAGATTTATACTATCTTGGACTTCAGCGAAATCCTACTTCTGAAAATATGCAAAAATATAAGCAATATACTGATAAAATTAAGAGCCGTTCTTCTGACGAATTGATGATAATAGAGGAGAGAGAAAATTTTGTCGGAAAAGTCTTAAAATTTCAAAAGCTTCAATTGCAATGCTGTACACCTCAAGAAGTTATCACAGAGCTCCAAAAATTGTCTTCAAATACGTTAGATCGTGCAGAGAAAATGCTCAATAAATGGCAAAGCAAACTTAGTGATATGAAAGATTTAACAAGCGAAGAAAAAGAAGCATTATGGATTTCATTTTTATCAACTATTCCTTTTGGTGTTTGCAAAACACTATTAGCTATTAGTTCATTAATGCAAAGCTCGCAACCAGAAGAAGGAAGGCTTCAATTTTGGAAAGAAGCTGCTGCTAATATGAAACCGGAATATATAAATAAAGCAATAAAGCATTTTCAAAAAATTGAAAGTGTACTAGATTCATGCATGACAAAGTGCTCACGCACTGTTGAAATGGCACAAATGCAAAGTTTTATTCATGCTTTACAGACTAGAGATCTCTCAGTTATTCAAAAACCTTAGTTATGAAACTCCCATTGATTTTAAAAGAATAAACAGATATTTTAGAGATCCTAACGGAGCAAATGAATGGATAATGATTATATAGAAATGCCAAGCGGGATCAGGATGCCAAAAATTATTTATGGCACAGCTTGGAAAAGGGAACAAACTGCTGCGCTTGTGGTTAAGGCAGTTAAGCATGGCTTCCGAGGTATCGATACGGCATGTCAACCCAGGCATTATTTTGAACCAGGAGTGGGACAAGCACTTAAAGAATTAGAGACATTTGGTATTTTTAGAAATCAACTATTTTTACAAACTAAATATACCCCTATTTCTGGGCAAGATCCAAACACTATTCCTTATAATCCCAATGCTCCTCTTCGCGAGCAAGTAATGGAATCTTTTGCCGTTTCCAAAAAGAATTTAGCAACAAATTTTATAGATTCATTAATTCTTCATTCACCACTTGATACACATGACAAAACGATGGAAGTCTGGAGAGCGATGGAGGAAATAGTCAATCATGCAGGCGCAAAGCAATTAGGTATCAGTAACTGCTATGATTTATTGAGAATGCAACAACTTTATAAAGATGCAGAAATTAAACCTGCTGTGCTACAGAATAGATTCTACAAAGAAACTAATTTCGATAAAAATCTTCGTAAGTGGTGCGCTGAAAACAAGATTGTTTATCAGAGTTTTTGGACATTAACGGCCAATCCCGCCTTGCTTCAAAATCCAATAGTGAATGATATTGCATCTTCACATCATAAAACGCCAGCCCAAGTGTTATTTCGTTATTTAACCCAGACAGGCGTAGCTCCTCTTACTGGCACAACATCAGATACCCATATGGCTGAGGATCTAGCAATCTTTAGCTTTGAGTTGTCAGCAACTGATGTCAATAAAATCCATCATTTATTATAGATAACTATCCATCTTTAGGGATGTAAATGCGCTTTCGATAGTGCATTTACACTTCATTTAAACTTAGCGTTAAAACATATTGTGTCATGCATTTTTTCAATTGGCCAATAGGCTAAACTCTTATAATCAAAGAAAATATATCAACGAAAAATGTCACTTAAAGAGGTCATTATGCAACGATTTAACAATATATTGTTTGTTAGTCATGGCGTAGGAGATAAGAAAAATGCGCTAAAACAAGCATTGAGTATTGCCCGAAATAATAAGGCAATATTGACAGCGTTGATAATTTATCCTGAGCTTCCAAAAGAATTGATTAACTATCGTGAGCAATTTGAAATGATGCTCAAAGAACAATTGCAGAAATCCATTCAGGTTAGTCGCGAAGAGATCAATCTGAGCGAGGAAGAACTTCAAGTAAAGATTGAAATCGAAAATGGAAAAGCGCCTGCCGTTAGAATTGTTAAGCATGTTCTGAAATCTGGATATGATTTAGTAGTTAAAGATGCAGAATCAGAAAATCAAGATAAGGGATTTAAATCTGTAGACATAGAATTACTTAGCAAATGTCCATGCCCTGTATGGCTTTGCCGTCCCATTAGTGAGCATAGGAATAAAATAAAAGTTGCTGTTGCAATTGATCCAAAAGACATTCCGCCCGAAGGTTATGATCTTTCCTTGCTTTTGCTAAGGATTTCTCGATCACTTGCAGACACTTGTAATGGTGAGCTTGGTATTATTTCATGTTGGGATTATGAGCTTGAACATTTTTTGAGAAATAATATATGGTCACAAATTACTGAAGATGAAATAACAAAAATTTTAATGTCAGTTGAAACAGAGCATCGTGCTGCATTAGATGGGATGATTCGAGAGTCTAATATTAATGGCAAGAATGGGATCTACCATATTCGAGGTCAAGCAGATGTTATTATTCCACAATTTGTCGTAGATGAAAAAATTGATATTTTAGTCATGGGCACAGTTGCCAGAACTGGCATTTCTGGATTTATTTTTGGAAATACTGCCGAAGATATTTTACGAAAACTGAGATGCTCTGTGCTTGCGATAAAACCTAATGGCTTCGTTTCTCCAATTAAAGCTTACTAACATTGAAAGAGAATACTTGTGCAATTGAATAAAAGTAAAAAACAAAATGCATGGCACAGTAAATCTTGTGAGACTGTATTCAATGAAATGCATACAAAGCCAGAAGGACTGAATGAAGAAGAGTTCCTTAATCGTATAAAGCAATATGGTTATAATTCTTTGCCTCAAGCTCAAGCACGAACCTGGTATGCACGATTATGGGAACATCTTAATAATGTGCTCATATGGGTTATGCTAGTCTCATCTATTATTGCAGTGATGCTTAATCATGCTGTTGATGCAATAATAATTGTACTCGTTGTTGTCGTTAATACTGTTATTGGTTACCTTCAAGAAGGAAAAGCTGAAAAAGCATTAGAAGCTATTCAAAACATGGTTGCACCGCGTGCTTCACTTTTGCGAAATGGAAAGCGGATTTCTATTGATGCAAGACAGCTTGTTCCAGGAGATATTGTTTTACTAGAAGCAGGCGATCGTGTACCTGCAGACATACGCCTAATTCATGCCAAATCACTTCGTGTTGATGAATCTGCGCTCACTGGCGAGTCGGTGCCTATAGAAAAAACGGTAGAAGCATTAATAGAAAATACACCTCTAGCTGAGCAGTCTTGTATGGTCTTTTCTGGAACATTTGTCAGCAGTGGCCAAGGCTCTGGCATCGTAGTGGAGACGGGAGAAAACACAGAACTTGGTCGGATAAACGCGATGGTGAGTAATGTACAAACATTGAAAACACCTCTTTTACGGAAAGTCGATTTATTCGCTAAGAAATTGACCTTGTTTATTCTAATGGCAGCTATTATTTTATTTTGCGTTTCATATGGATTACGTCACTATGAGTTAGTCGATGCTTTCATGATTGTAGTGAGTTTTATTGTTGCTATTATTCCAGAAGGATTACCTGCAGTGATAACAATTGCTTTGGCAATCGGTGTCCATAGAATGGCTAGACGAAATGCCATTATTCGACGTTTGCCTGCAGTAGAAACACTCGGCGCTGTATCAGTAATATGCTCTGATAAAACAGGCACATTAACGCGTAATGAAATGGTGGTTAAGCATGTTGTCCTCTCAGACAAAATATTTGAAGTGGCTGGTGTAGGCTATGAAGTGGGCGGGGCGTTTGGTTTTCAACATGATGGTAAAGATTGTCAAATTGATAATGAAGCGATATTAAAAGAACTATGTAGAGCAGCATTAGTATGCAATGATGCTTGGTTGAATCGGCATGAGGAAAATTGGCAAGTAGAAGGTGATCCAATGGAAGGAGCATTGATTGTACTTGCTAAAAAAGCGGGGTATGATCAAAATTTGATGCGAAAACGCTTGCCTCGTAAAGATGAAATTCCATTTGATGCTGAACATCGATTTATGGCCACTTTACATCATAATCATGAACATGGTGAAAAATTTGCTGTTGTTAAAGGAGCTCCAGAAAAAATTATTGCAATGTGTGAAACCGAGCAAACGTTAGAGGGTAAAATAAAAATTAACAAAACACGCTGGCATGAGCAAATAGAGCAACTTGCTTCTCAAGGTGAGCGTGTATTAGCATTGGCAACAAAATTACTTCCTATTCATCAAAATGATTTAACATTCACAGATGTTGAGTCTGACTTAACTTTAATTGGTTTAGTCGGGTTGATTGATCCCCCCCGTGAAGAAGCAATTAAAGCCATTCAGACGTGCCATCAGGCCGGTATTAGGGTTGTAATGATTACAGGCGATCATGCCGTGACTGCTAGGGCTATTGCTAAGCAACTTGGTATTGCTGAATATCCTAGAACGCTTACAGGAAATGAACTTGATTCATTATCCGAAAAAGCATTATTACAAGACTTAAAAGAAATCTCAGTCTTTGCTCGTGTGAATCCAGAACACAAATTACGACTTGTTCGTGCTTTTCAGGCTGAAGGTGATATCATCGCAATGACAGGAGATGGGGTAAATGACGCACCGGCTTTAAAGCAAGCTGATGTTGGTATAGCAATGGGACATAAAGGAACTGCGGTGGCTAAAGAAGCGGCGGAGATTATTCTCGCCGATGATAATTTTGCATCGATTGCATCAGCAGTACGTGAAGGTCGAACTGTTTATGATAACCTGCAAAAAGTAATGGCTTGGACGTTGCCTACAAATCTGGGGGCAGTTTTAGCAATTGTGGTAGCCGTTATATTTGCTTTACCATTACCTTTAACGCCAGTGCAAATTTTATGGATAAATATGGTGACTTCTGTAGCGCTTGGTTTGGTATTGGCCTTTGAACCAACAGAGGTAGGCACTATGGATAGGCCTCCACGTAGCTCAACACAATCTATTCTTTCAGGCTTTATGCTTTGGCGGATTTTGTTCGTTGCAACGCTATTTACAATAGGTTGTTTTAGTGTGTTTTACTATGCATTGATGAGAGAAATGCCGCTTGCGCTTGGGCATACCTATGTCGTTAATATTATTGTTATTTTTGGTATTTTTTACTTGTTCAGTGTGCGTTATGTCCATGGAACCTCTCTGACATTGCAGGGGGTTATTGGAACAATTCCTGTATTAATTGGTGTACTTGGGATCACCCTTGCTCAGTTTGCATTAACCTATATTCCATTTTTAAATATAGTGTTTGGGACGCAGCCTGTTCCATTTGCTGATGGTGTCCTTCTTGTGGGTGCGGGAGTGCTTTTCTTATTCATTGTTGAAGTTGAAAAACGTCTCGCAAGACACTTTTTGGGTGACTAAGAAGGGAACTAGGGGGAGCCCCTAGTTAAATGCTGGTGTTTATTTTTCGTTTCCCCTGACTTGGTGCCGCGACTTCTGCTTGAGATTCAACGTTTGCTAAAGAATGTTGCTCATTATTTCTATCAAATGAAGGTGTTATTACAAGCTCTTGAGATAATTTGATTGTTAAAGTTTCAAGACTTGCTTGACATTCTTTTGCCGCAAGATCGACATGAATAATAGCATATTTAGTAAATAGCAAAGTATCACTCTTTTTGAAATGCATTGCTATTTCTTTAAAATCATTCATATTCAATAAAGAATGTTGATAAGCTTCTGTGGATTCTATGCCAAAAAAGGCATACAACTGCGGATTTTTTAAAACAGAAATGGCAAAATGTTTGTTTTGCAAAAAAGCAGCTTGTAGCTTGGCAGTAATCGTTTCACACTGAAACTGTGATATTTTTTCACACATGGTAGGGCAATGGATAAACATATATTCAATTGCATATAATGCCCATTGATAATGATATGAACCATCCAATACATCATCTAGATATTCTAAAATAACTTTTTGATCATCAACTTCAGTGATTAAATCAAAAAGTTTCGCCATATGTACATAATCAAGATGCGTCATGAACTCGAGATCAAAAATAACATGTTCGAGTAAATCTTTACTGTTAAGAATATAATCTAAAAAGAATCGATAACTGAGCATTTTGCACCAGTTTGTATTTCTTGCAATAGCAACCATTACAAGATGAAAATATTTCTTCTTTGCTTGATTGGTGTTTTGATGAGATACCGCTGCATTAGAGGCATTCATAATTGAAATTAATTCTCTTGGCCCTAGTACATGGTTAAGGTTTGGGTTTTGCAAAAAAGCGAGCCAACATCCAGGCAACATTTTAGGAAATATTTCATTATAAATTCCTGCTGCAAACTTTTCTTCCGTGCAACTGGCTATGATGAGTCGCACTTTTTGGAAATTTTTTTGCATGAGTAAATTTTTAATATTTTCTAAAGTATTATCAGAAGAAGGGGAGGTTTGAACCTGATGAGTACCTGTTAAAGACATAATAATCCCATGAAAATGAAGTATAGTTAGAGATGACATAATTTTGCATAAGTTAACCTTCCAAGCAAAATATAGCAAGTTTTATTGTGTTTATGCTATAAAACACCAATATTTAGTCGGGCGACTAACGATCTGAATAGCGATAGAGTAGATGCGAAACGATAAGCGATGCTAAATGCTTTGCCTTATCACAGTACGTTTAGGGCGCGCTTACACTGAAATAAAATGAAAGAAATAATGCAAATGACGTAATTTTTACAAAAGAAACAACACAAAAGTATATACACATGGCATTTCACAAATATAAATAATGCACTTTGTGGCGCAATTTGTTAGATTTCGTTGTCTTGGTTTTGTTTAGGTGTTTTATCTATGCTTAGTCGTTTTGTTGGTGTTCACCGCTTCAGCTTACTCTTTTGTTTATGTTTATTTTTTACCTCATTAAGTGTATTTGCAAAAAACGAAATCGTTATTCAAAAAAGCCCTCTTGATACAAGGGAATACGGATATATTGAATTATCCAATGGTTTAAAAGTAATGGTTGTATCAGATAAAAAGGCTAAAGCGACAGCTGCTGCATTGGTCGTCAATGCAGGTAGTTTTGATGAACCATCAGCTCATTTAGGTCTTGCTCATTACTTAGAGCATATGTTGTTCTTAGGAACGAAAAAATTCCCCCAACCTGATGAGTTTCAACAATTTGTCACTCAAAATGGTGGAGGATATAATGCTACTACCAAAGATGAGCAAACCTCTTTTTTCTTTCATATTCAACCAGAATTTTTTGCATCTGCTTTAGAGCGGTTCTCTGATTTTTTTATCGCTCCTTTATTTAATGCAGATTTTATGGATAGAGAATTACACAATGTAGATTCTGAATTTCATTTAAATTTAGGCCAAGACAACTATCGTTTCGAAGAAGTAAATAAACAAACAAGTAATCCGCTTCATCCTTATTCAAGGTTTTCTGCTGGTAATGCAAAGACATTAAACCAAAAAGAAAAGCTTTATCCTGCAGTGAAAGCTTTCTACAAACAACATTATCATGCCAATAATATGACACTTGCACTTGTTGGCCCTCAGTCAAAAGACGAATTAGAGAAACTTGCACGTCTTTATTTCTCTTCAATTCCATCCGGTCAAAAAACTAAACAACTAAGACCCATGGTCTATGAGCCGCAGCAATTAGGCATGGATCTTCAAGTAAGAAGCGATGTGAAAGAGTTGTTGATTCAATTCTATCTACCAAGTCAACAAAAGCACTATAAAGAAAAGCCTGGGCAATTAGTTTCGATGTTATTGGGCTATGAAGGAAAAGGCGCATTACTCCAGCAGCTGAAACAAAAAGGTTGGATCATGAGTTTATCTTCTCAGTATGGTGCAGTCGCTAAAGAACAAGATGTATTAACAATACATAGTGCTTTAACAGATGAAGGTGTTAGGCATATTGATGATATCACGCAAATGGTTTTCGCTTATATCCACCATTTGCAAGCAAGAGGGATCCCACAGCACTTTTTTAATGATGTTAAAGCAATGAATCATTTAAGTTTTCAACATGATGTTGTGGATGAACCAATTGATTTTGCGCAAGGTTTAGCAGAAAGCTTACCTCTTGTGCCCGCTCAAGATATATTAACTGCAAATTATTATTTAAAAAACCAAGCCTTACCTGAGAAGGAAGTGCAGTTTTTATTATCAGAGCTGCGACCCCAAACCATGCGTAGAACGTTATTAAATGGTAACGTTAAAATTGAACACACAACGCCTTGGTATCAAGCCTCATATCAGAAAAGGAAATTAACTGGCCAGCAAATCAAGCAATTTACAAGCCCTATACGGCAAGTAAGTTTCGTATTGCCACAGTCTAATGCCTTCTTACCAGAAAAATTAGCTTTACTGCCTCAAGAGGGTAAGGTGAAGGCGACACCACAAAAGATTGAAATGGAAGGGATCAGCTTGTGGCTTCATCAAAACACGTCCTTTAATGTTCCTCGAAGTAATATTATCGTTAATATTGGATTCAAAGATCCTCATGCAACGCCAAAACGCGCTTTATTGGCAGATCTGTTTATACAGTGCATAGAGGAAGAGTTACAGGAAAAGCTATCTGCTGTCACTTTTGCTGGTAACAATATTTCTTTTCAATCGCATCCTCGTGGGATTTCTTTGCATTTAAGTGGTTATAGCGATAAGCAACAGCTTATTTTAATGCAAATATTGCAAACTATTACGAAATTAGAGCCATCAAAGGGTGACTTTAAGAAAGCGTTACAGCGTTATATGTTACGTCTCCAAGGATATCAACATCAAGCGCTTTATCAACAAGCCCTTTCCGATTTAGACACTATGCTGTATGTACCAACATGGCATCCTGAAGAGCTGTTTAATGCGGCGAGTGAAACTACATTTAGAGACTTCCAGCATTTTAAACAATTGTTTTGGCAGGCAGGGAAACTAGACATACTAGTGCATGGGAATGTTAATAAGAAAACAGCAACCCAATTAGTTGATGTACTTAAACCTTTTTTCCCCAACTATAAACAGAATGTTTTGCAAGCTACGCCTGAACGAGTGGTTAAGTTAGATAGCCATAAGACCTGGTATAGGCCTATAAGCTCTTTTGATGAAAATCAGATATTGGTCTGGTATCTGCAACATCCGCAGACTGATTATCCCACAATGGCTAAAATGGTATTGTTGGCTAGACTGTTGGAAGGCCCTTATTTCCATAAGCTGCGCGTAGAACAGCAGTTAGCTTATGCGCTACAGGTTTCTCCTCATATGATGAACAATGTGAGCGGACTTTTATTTTGGATCCAATCTCCTACTGCATCCCCAGAGAAGCTTCAGCAAGAAATTAAACAATTTGTTACTGAGTTTCGTCTCAATATGCAGCAGATGACGGAAGAAAATATTGCCCCCTTTAAAAATGCTGTTGTCAGCCAAATACGGCAGATGCCACAAACTTTGGATGATGAAGCGCAATTTTGGTGGATGTCCATTCAGCGAGGCGATCATGAATTTAGCCGTTCAGCATCACTCAGCCAGGCAATTGAAAAGGTAACCTTGCCAGAATTGATTGCTTTTGCTGATGAATTATTTGCTAAAGAGCAAAAAACAGGTCAGGTAATGATTATTTCTTCTACGCAAAAGCCTATTCCTAGAGATCAGCTTATTATGTCAATGAGTGCATTGAAGGATAAATCGCACTTATTATAAGTTCACAACTCCTAACCCTCTTCCTCCGGGAAGAGGGTAGCTTCAGCGCTATCTTCAATTTCTTATTAAAAATCTTTATTATTCACTCCATTCTTCTTTTTCTCTTTTGAGATGTGGATGAAATTAATTATACATCTTTGATAAATTGAAATGTGAGCTTTATTAAAAGTTGTTGTTTCAAAATCAGACTTTTTAATTTTATTTAAATATAATAATTATTTGATCTTAAAATAAGTTGACATTACATATTTTCTTAATAAGAAAACCTAAGTTGTCATTTCAAATTTAAAGCGATAAGATTAAACGAGATGTAAGTAAAGCTAAATTTAATAAAGGAGGACTAAAAGTAATTAAATCATAGTACGTATGAGATCTTTTGTCGTTTTCACATTCAAAAAGATCGTTACATTAAACTTTCGACGCAAGCTGAAAGAAGACGTTTCGGCTTTATAAGGAGGTTATGATGTCAATAATAGGCACCAAAAACACCGCATTTATATCAAATAATCGCAAATTTTGCATAACAAGAAAATTTTCGAACCGCGAGCTTCGTTATGTCGCAGAATATCCTGAATTGCTTGATAACGAAAAGTTGCTATGGTTGATGATAGCGCAACGCGCTGCGGAGCTTCCCAATATGGTGTTGCAAATATCGGATCAAAAACTAGGTGCATTAATTGGTGAACAAGCTTCAACTATCTCCAACATTTTAAAAAGAATAGAAAAACAGGGCTTGTTAGAGATTAATTACCGTAATTTTTTGCAGCCCCGCTATAAGCTGTCCTTACCCGAAAGTGCGGCCGATGAGCTCTATTGCTATGATAAACCTATGCTACCTCAAAGGACGCCCAAAGCAAAAAAGTGGTTAAATCGCTTCAATCTTTTAATGAAAGATGTGTGCCAAATGAAAATTTTGAGAAAGAGTCAGCATAAAAGCCATGAAAACTCCTATTTAGGGAACGTTAATCTCGTCAATAAAATCTTGCGTACAAACGAATAGTTTAGCTTAGACTGGGTAGTCGATTAAGCTGAGTGTTGAGAATTCAGGTTTGTCATGCCAAGCCTGAATTCACTTGAATCGTCAGGTCAAATTTTTTTAATGTCTATTTCTACTTAAGTTTTAGATTGCTTGACAGAAACTACTTGATGTGCTGATTACGGTTCTGCACAAATGAATTTTTTTATTGACGATATCTGGGTGAGGATTTTAGATATTATTCGATATAACAAGCAGCAAACAGATAAGAAAAACAAAAGAGGATCGCATACTTCAGGTACTCTTCACCCCAATCATACCTTTCTATATGACGAATATCTTTTATCGCAATTTAATTCATTGTTATTTCTCTTCTTTCTCATTATTTTTTTCTTGCCAAAGTTTCACTTATCCAAGATAAAATGTTTTCGCGCATTATAGGTAATGTAATGGAGCCATGTTTCAAAATTTGTTCATGGAAATTCTTGATATCAAAATTATTCTTAAGTTTCTCTTGTGACAAATTGCGTAAGGTAATAATTTCACGTTTACCCACCATGTAGGATGCTGCTTGTCCTGGAGACATAATATAGCGATCAATTTCTGCTTGAATTGTATTTTCGTTCAATGTAGTTTTTTTTCTTAGATATTGAACAGCTTCTTCTCTAGTCCAATTCATCACATGTATGCCTGGATCTATGACAAGGCGTGCTGTTCGCCAGGCTTCATTAGATAACATTCCTAACCTTGAAATATCATCGCTGTATAATCCCATTTCATCAGCAAGGCGTTCTGCATATAGCCCCCAGCCTTGGTAATCCCCCCAAATAGTAGCGGTATTCAAAAGTAGAATTTTCTCGTAACATTGACGCAGGAGATCTACAATGAAGAAATCACGCTATTCAGATAGCCAAATAATTTCTATTTTAAAGCAAGCAGA
>Ga0209935_1002979_pt1 | contig 18726 bp, 13 predicted proteins | sample ThiBio_1000_plan_2_FD_183958 | JGI IMG/M metagenome (GOLD analysis project Ga0209935, IMG submission 183958) | Wastewater bioreactor microbial communities from Cape Town, South Africa - Thiocy_cont_1000_plan (SPAdes) | ecosystem: Engineered > Bioreactor > Thiocyanate-remediating >... | reverse complement strand
ATTATGAATATTTGCATGGCAAATGATGTTAATTTATGTTGTTTGTCAAATATCCGAATTACATCAGAAGATATTGCTTATGTGATATTTACTAGTGGTTCTACAGGTATTCCAAAAGCGGTAAGTACATGGTTGTTTATTGGAATAGTTTGCATCTAGATTAGTCGTTTATTTATTTGTAGGTTCAAATTAGACAGCGAAACTTTACGGAGTTTATTCAATCGCTAGTTCAAGTGGATCTAATGAGTAGGAAAGATAAAATACTACAGATGGCTCATTGTTCGTATGATGTCCATGTTCAAGAAATTATTGGAGTCCTGATCCTAGGAACTACAGTAGTACTACTTCGTCCGCAAAGTAATATGGATTTGAAATATGTGGTTGAAGTGTTGTACGAAAAACAAATTACATATCTACAAAGTGTTCCTACATACGTGAATTATTTGGTCGATTTTTTGTTAACGTACCATTTGAAAGGTACTCTGAAATTGCGTACACTTGATATTGGCGGTAAGAATATAGTGATATTAGCAAAACTATGAAATCTTTGATATTTTAGGAGAAGCTAGTTCTATCCAACTTATCAAGAAGTTACATTCTAGTTTTTCACCTAATATACGTATTTGGAATTCATACGGACCTGCTGAAACCACTATCGATAGCACATGCTACCTCGTTGATACAACACAGGAACTAACGAGTATACCAATAGGACGACCACTTCCTAACTACCAATGTCTGATTGTTGATGAGTTCTTAGAATATACTGCATTGGGTCAAGTTGGTGAACTTTTGGTTAGTGGTGTTGGACTTTTTTCGGGTTATCTTGGTCGCGAGGATTTAAATGAAAAAGCATTGGTCAAAATCAATGATCACATTTATTATCGAACGGGTGATTTAGTACGATTAGATAACAATGGTCTAATTTATTATATGGGGCGTAAAGATCATCAGATCAAATTGCGTGGACAACGTATTGAACTTGGAGAGATTGAATCAGTTATCATGCGAAGCTCAGATGATATCACTAATTGCCTAGTAGTCAAAATTGAACATAATAATGTTGACCATCTGATAGCTTACGTTCAGACGAAAACAGATAAAGTGCATAGATTGCGAGAAAATTGCTTAAAAGAACTTCCTCTCTACATGGTTCCATCGTATTTTATATGTATTGATCGGTTTCCACTTAACAAAAATGGAAAATTAGATAGAGAGGCTCTACCAAAACATGACTGGTCTCAGATATTCACGTCTTTGAAATCACGATCCAGCCTCGAGCAATCTCTTACAGATATAGAACAACAGATAATGTCAATTTGGTGTAATTTACTTCATATCGATTCAATACCATCGATAGAGACAAATTTCTTTCAATTGGGTGGTAATTCTCTTGTTCTTATGCGACTTCAGCATATATATCAGCAACAATTCAAGAAGTCACTTGATATCCGTGATTTGTTTCGTCTATCGACGATTACGGATCATGCATATTTGATAGAAATAAAGCAACAACCTACGAGTTTATCAATTTGGCCATCTTTAAACATTATGAAAGGTTAGTAATCTGATTTCTCGATATAATTCATTATTAGCATCATTACAATTCTCTACTTTTATGTCTAAATTAAGGTCCTGCTTCATACGCACAAATGACTATCTGGTTGGATGAACGTATTCGATTTGATAATTGGCCACAGGTATCTGTGTATAATATGCCCAGTGTTTTTCAAATAGATTCCGGCTACTTGTCTATCGATAAATGTTATGAGGCATTACGGCAAATCGTTGCTCATCAATGGATTTTTCGTACTCGACTTGTATTTGATTTTGAATGTGGATGTTTGAATCAAGTGATAGATGAAAACCAATGCATTTGTCCAATTCGTGTGAGTACCTATACTGATGACACACAGAAGATAGCATTATTGAGCGAAGAATTAAATAAACCATTCAATACGGAACAAGATGGTTTCTTTCGATGTCATCTGATCCGGCAACATCATGATCATAGCGATGATAACGTACTAACGGTTGGCGATCTGATCATCTTTCATTTTCATCATGGATCATTTGATGGACGAGCGGCTGATTTATTCTTGGATGAGTTCAAACGAGCATATGCAGGCACACAACTTCAATCGCCAAGTCTTCAATATATTGATTATTCGATACATGAACGAGCATTACCGATGATAGAGGCTAAAAATTATTGGCAGACAGTCTTGCAAAATTATGATGTGAATCGGCAATTATACCTTGGTACAATGTCAACAAACTTATCTGTACTTCATCGTACGGGTAAAGGATCGTCGTTGAATATCATTATTCCATCGAAGATTGCCCATTCGATGATTACATTTACTCGTCAATTCAATGTCACCCTATTTCAATTAGGTCTAGCTTGTTATTATCTATTTTTGGTAGAACTTTCATCACAGAATGCGGATGCATGTATTGGTGTTATTCATCTTAATAGATACCGACCAGAGCTTACTTCTATGATTGGCATGTTTGCCAATATTCTACCATGCCGTATTTCTATCGACTCTCTTCAGACACTCTGCTTCGTTGAACTTGTCTACAAAATACAAAAAATATTTCTCGAAAACGTTGAACATGCTCATTTCCCATATTATCAATTGCTTAACTTACACCAAATGCCGAGATCACACTTACAATTTCCTTTTATTCAAACCGTCTTTCGAGTTGATACATCGACAGTCGATTACAACAATGCCAATAGTCTAGTACTGGATTCTTCGTGCCGCCTATCCACTTATAAATTACATCAACCAAATGATATATATAAATTCGACTTGGAATTATCTTTCAATTACAACCAAGTATCGGACACAATTGAATGCGAATGGAATTATGCACTTGATTTTTTCGAAATGAAGACAATTGAGATGCATGCTAATCGTTTTATCGATTTGTTAACTCAACTATTCGATTCTCATTCGCCTGAAAAATTACAAATGCCTCTGGATAAAATCATGAGTATAGATAAAGAACAGAAAAGTACTATAGTAAAATGTATTAATCATCAGGTTAGAAATCTATTTTAAATCTCACAAATATTTTTTAACAAATTCATGCTAATTACTTTCTGTTTAGATTGATATCTTACCATGTCAAGATGAAACGATAGTGAAGAAAAAACAAGAAGAAATATTACGTAATCATATTCGAGATGTATTCTCAAGAGTACTCGAGTGTAGTGCAACCGATATAGATATCAATCGATCATTTTCTGAACAAGGTGGTAACTCATTGAAAGCTTTACAAGCAATAGCTTTGTTGCAACAAAGCAATTCTATTCAAATAAGCATTCCAATCTTTACTCGATTGTCATTGGTTCAATTGGTTCGTATAATTTTGAATAAAGATTCGCTTGTTGTTTTTTAATGAAAACTTATTTGAGCAAATTTTCATTGAAATCTATATTATAATAAATTGATTTTGCATGGAATAAATATGTTTATTTTTTCCAGTAGTATATTGTAGTTAAATATCATAGAAAGAATGACGCTCACGAATTTAGTAACGAAGTAAGAGCTCCACAGGAGAATATTCGGCAATCAATAGTGCAGTAGTGTCCGATTTGAAAGTTGAATTCAACTGAAATTTCAATTTTCAATTTTCAATTTTCTACGTTCACAAAGAGACGCCCTCACCCTCACCCTCAACTTTTTTCTGGTATTTTTTTTATTCACATATGATTCTTCTCTTACTGTATATCCATCGATTCTTTTTTCTCGTGTAACTTACAAGGGAAGGTCCCTAAGTGTGTTTCGGGGATTTCCGTTCTAACTGCATTAACTTACTATATCTAGACCCCTGATATCAATAATAGAAGAATTATCTGTTGAGGCTCCGTTTATAAATAACTAGAGTGAAAACACACTATAAAAAAGTGTTTCACTGAATCTCTAACACCGCTTCGTAGACTTTTATGTTCTTTTTTTAGATTTTAGAAACATTTGGAGTATTTCTGACATATTCTGAAGCCGTTTTAGAGGTTCAGTAAAAAAAATCTTTGTTATAGTGTGTTTCTACATATCATTCGGTGAAACGATGCTCTCACTTAGAAATGTGCGCTTTTCCTGCGTAGAAACGGGCTCTTTTTTGTAGCGTGTCTGTCTGGGTAATTAGAAATGGAGCCCCAGCAGATAATTCTTCTATTATTGATATCAGGGGTCTAGATATAGTAAGTTAATGCAATTGGGGCGCGTATCTTCGAAACATACTTATGGACCTTCCCTTGTTAGTTAAATGAATTAACACTTGTATTTATCAAGAAACAAATTGTATTTTTAAAATTTTTCGTTGTGATCTATTGTAAAATTCATTAGCTTAACTCTACCTAAGGCTGTGAGAAACAGATAAAAAAAGTTATTCTAGGATAAAGTATCAGTAATATGTTCTCTGTGTGGTTTAATCATACAAAATTATGAGACAAGAGTTATGTTGTGCCCTGCTTTGCACCGTCTTGTTCTGTCATGCACCAGAGGACAGAACAAAAAAAACCCTGTGATCATTTCTGTGACATAGATATTAGGAAAAGATAGGCGAAGTATAAGTGTGATCGACATCCTTAGTGTTGCTATATAGTATGACGGTTTTTCTGACAACGAAACGTTCTAAGAAAATGTTGTGCTCGAACATACTAAAAAATGTAGAAATCTTTAGATATTTTATCGTAAGAGGATGTACCAGGTTAATTTTTTATTTTGTATTAATAAAGGTGATATCAACCGGCAGGTTTGAAGCATGTCAATACCGTTCGACTTCTCTCGACATTCGGCGTAGAAACTACGTAGTAGAGAAGAAGATGACATTGATTAATAGGTAATTCTATTTTCATTTCACTTGGCACTTTTTCGTATGAATCCGTTTATTATTCCAATTATAACTTTAATTGATAGTGATAAGTTAAGTCACAACTATTTCAATTTGGACTTGTTTTCTGAATTTCTAATTTTTCAAAGTGAGTTTTCATGTTGAATATGTTCATATTAGTGTTCAAGGTTCTTGATGTGTGTGGAGGGGGCCTCCCACTTTTTCAGAGCATCTGGCAAAATTTTGCTGTTATGTATCTGCGAAATTTTTTCATGCTGATAAGTTCTGCGAAAATTATCGAACGTTGTCTGCCAAAAAAACAGCCCACACCACCCATAAAAACAATCGAGAGCCTTGTTAGTGTTCGAAAGTAACATGATTTTAGAAAGATTAGAGAAGCAAATGAATCTTTCTCTACTGCTTATGTTATATTATTAACTCGATACTTAGGATTGACAAAAGGTTCTAGGTCCGGTTTTGAAAATTTTATAAAATAGTTTATATCGAAAGTTTCGTTGCCTAAATGAATAGTAGAATGTATCAAATAACTCTATCTTGAATTTAACACACATTTTAGATAGAAAATAATATTCTTCAACTAATACAATCAATGAAAAAACGTATAGGCATCATCGGAGCTGGTCCATGTGGACTTTTTCAATTAATTTCCTTAAAAGACAGTCCTGTAGAACTTATATGTTTTGAACAACAATCTGACTGGGGTGGTCTTTGGTTGTACACACCTAAAACTGAAATCGATGCTTATGGAGAACCTATTCATTCAAGCATGTATCGCCAGTGAGTACATGTTTCTTTTTGCGATTATTAATTATTCGTTTCTATGCTTAGTCTCTGGTCGAATAGTCCGAAGGAACTAACTGAAAGTATTTATTATACATTTGATGATCATTTTGGTCGTGCAACTCCATCATATCAACCCCGAGAAGTTATTTATGATTATATCATTACTCGAGCTAAGCTCGCCGATATAAGAAAATATATTCGTTTTCAAACAATTGTTCGATTTGTTGACTTAGAAGGGCAACAATTCAAAATGACTGTGGAAAATCTGAATTCGAATATCATTGAAACTTTGACATTTGATCATGTTATTGTTGCTGCAGGTCGTTATTCTACACCAGAAATTCCAGAATTCAATGGAATGTCATCATTTCCTGGTCGTATACTTCATTCAAAATATTTTCGTGATGCAGGAGAGTTTATCAATGAACATGTCTTGATTATTGGAAGTGGCCCTTCGGCTGAAGATATTGCTTTACAACTGTATAAATTCGGTGCTCGTTTCGTTACAATCAGTTACCGAACAGAACCAATGGGTTATAAATGGCCTGATAAAAAAATTGTAGAAGTGCCATTATTAGTACGAATGGAAGGTCGTATAGCACATTTCTTAGATAGTACGACGAGCCGTGAAGAAATCGATAGCATCATTCTATGTACAGGCTATCGATACTATTATCCATTCATGGCAAAAAATTTGCGTCTCGAATGTCCACCGAAAGTCCTTTATCCACCAAATCTTTACAAAGGTATTTTTTGGATTGATCAACCGAACCTTATCTATCTTGGCATGCAAAAACTTTTGTTTGCATTTACGATGTTCGATGTTCAGGCATTATTTGTACGAAATGTTATTTTGGGTGGCATTGTCTTACCCGATCTGAAAACAAGACAACACGATATCGAGCAATGGCAAGCACGTGAAGCTGCAGTTAAACCAGACGGTGGTCTAGGAAATTTTCATTTTCGAATCGATTATATGTTGGATTTACTCAAACAATGTTATTCAACTCCACCGTTTGATATTAATCGAATTATTGCAGGGGAACGCGAAGTGGGAGAACATAAACAAGACAATATTTTGACGTACCGCGACTATTGCTTTCCATCGGCTCTTACTGGCAAACGATTTTTACCTACGCCTAATCGCTTATCGTGGCTAAAGAATATGGACGATTCATTAGAAGGATTTTTAAGAACAGAAGCGATGGCCGAGGATTTAGTGTGACTTTAATGAAATTTAGGAAGAACTATGCAACATCGGTCTGCTAATATTTTTCGTCAGACAAAAATAGAGTCGAATCATATATTTAGACTTTTCCTGATTGAGGCAACTTTCAGGAGTTATCATTAAAGATAAAAGGAGTCTCAGAGGATGATTAATTATGCTATATACTTATTGGTTTGATTGTAAGCTAGATAATGTTCTAAAATTATTTTTAATCTGTTCGTAGTTTTCTCTCCTATTGTTTTTTCAGCATTCTTTTAATAGTAAGTGAATATTTGTGATCGAAATAAGCATGTTTTATAACGCAAATTTTCCATTCGTAAAATCTGTCTGATAAATTCTGCTAGAGTTCATTTGAAACTTGATTTCGCCGTAAAATTCAAATATTCTGCTTCTATACTTCTATCAAGTTAAGTCAGGTGCATTAGGTAATCGATTAAATTTTACCAGAATATGCGCTCATCCCATACTAGTATTCCTGCTTTATTGTTCTTCCAAGCAGCTCTTGAAGATCGATTAAATTTTACCAGAATATGCGCTCATCCCATACTAGTATTCCTGCTTTATTGTTCTTCCAAGCAGCTCTTGAAGATCGATTCAATTTCATTGAAAAAGCTGTTAGCGCTATCTCTACGGAATTAAAAGTGTGAAACATGAACTAACTTTTGCCAGCAGAACGGACCTCTGTTTAAAACTGTACCTCCGTTTTTTTAAAGTAGCTAAGTATAATATCTTTTAAGATTTCTCTTTGCAGTATTTCACTATGAGATCCATTGATTTTCCTGCTGAAGCCTGTATCCGTAATGATCTATAACGAGGAATGGTCAATGAGTCCATGTAGTTTTAACAGTCTATAATAAAGTAGAAGGATTAGAAAAACCATAAGTTTGCAATGGTCAGTGATGGGATAGGAAAGGAGGAAGTGTCAAGAAATCCTTCTGTTGTAACGGTCTGCGATAGAAGGAACTGGAAAACCCTATGTTTGTAGCGATCTATGATAGGGGGATCGAAAACCCTTTGTGTGTAACAGTCTGTGATATGGGAGTCAGAAAGCACTCTATCTCTAACGGTCTGTGAGAGCGAGGGTTCAAATGTCTGCCCTCGATACTTCAACACTCCTTTTAGGTTGTGTTTCAGAAAATTATAGCAACATTCTCTCATAGTTTTATTTCACTTATCAATAATGAAAAAGATTTTGCAGAAGTTATTCTCAACGTTTTCTATATTCTAGAAAACTAATGTCTGCCAACCAAAATCAATCAACATCTTTTAAAATGCCTGCTGCTCCACTTCACGTATATTCGTGCTTCGTTGTAAACTGTACCGCTGAGCCGATTGAATGTAATCTGAAGTATAATGGACGACCGGGTGAAGACAAATATGATGAAACAGTTAACGTGTCTATTGCGGCGAATGCTGAACATTATTTTCCTCGAAAGTTCTTTCAACCAGATCTACCAGAATCCTACTGCAAATGGGTAAAGATTATTACACATATTCGTGTAAAGAAGCTGAACGGGGAAATCTTAGAAGTGAATTATCCGTTCGAACATGTTAATTGTCCAATCCGTAATTGGGAGTTTCATATAAAAGATCAAGGCGAAATTCTTTCAATGCCACCTACACGTGTTGTCAATTTGCTCAAGTACAACGAACTCGATCGTTACGAATGTTAAAAACACATACAGCAAAAACTCTAATTTAAACATCGTCGAGACCGATGGAAACTGTTTAGTATACCAGGACATTCATACAGTAGAAGGTTAAGCAAGGATAACTCCAAATACACTTTTCATTATTTTTAACTTATCTTAATTAGTTTTTATTATCATATTTGGTATTTTAAGGCTTAAATATAGGATGCTAACTAAAACGATAAACTTCAAACATAAATTCCAAATCTTAAGTTAGTAGGTTAGTACTTATTCAAATTAGCGATATTACTGCATCATCGTTCTTGCGTTATACAATGTTAATTAGACCAATTACTCCATGTAATATCTTCGATCCGAAGAAAAATCTACAAATTTTAAAAAATTCCGAAAAGATCGTTTCTTGTCTATGTCTAAATAGACATTATTAAATCACGATCTTGTTTAAGTTGTTTTCACAAAGTATAATATATTCAACTTTTGCTTTGGAAGAATATTCGAGATTGGAAGATTCAAAACTTGTAATTTTTTTTCTAAATTCATAATGAAAAATAATATATATACGTAAGTAAAGTTAGCACCAGATTCGAGTTTTTCATGATAGGATTCGCTTGTACGTTCGTGCTGATTCTCTTTTAGCTTGTGCTATATGCAAAATTTGATTCTGCATCGAACAGTGCTAGTTTCAGATGAGGTCACCGAGGGAAAACATAAGGTTAAACTCAAAATATTGATTTTTTCGATTTTTTAGAAAAGTTTTTTCCGTCGCGATTCGCCATATTACTTGTGCTGACTCTAAAAGTGGTTGTGCTGAATTCAGAATTAAATTCTACATCGAATGATACTATTTTCAAGGGGGATTATCGGGAAAAAAAATATGGTCAGGCTTATGGCAGGAGACCATTAAGGATTTCTTGACTCCAATAGAGTGAATTTTTTTTTCCCGATAATCCCCCTTAAAAATAGTATCATTCGATGTAGAATTCAATTCTGAATTCAGCACAACCACTTTTAGAGTCAGCACAAGTAATATGGCGAATCGCGACGGAAAAAACTTTTCTAAAAAATCGAAAAAATCAATATTTTGAGTTTAACCTTATGTTTTCCCTCGGTGACCTCATCTGAAACTAGCACCATTCGATGCAGAATCAAATTTTGCATATAGCACAACCTAAAAGAGAGTCAGTACGAACGTACAAGCGAATCCTACCACGAAAAACTCGAATCTGGTGCTAACTTTACTTACGTATATATATATGCGTATCTTGGATTTTATGACATTTTTTTGTTACAAATTACGACTAATCAGAGATGCCATGGAAGATAGACAATTGTTACAAAGTTATCGAGAAAAAAAACGATCTTTTTTTGTAATTATTTCTTTTCTTCGTCTCTCTTTGTGTGTCGTATTTCATTCAACGAAATAATTGAGTCAATCACTTATGTAATATTCACTGCGACAGCTCTAGTCAAATAATATCTTTAAACGGTGCCGCATAGTAATATTCACATACACGGGGTTGTTATACACATACGGAACCGCAAAAATGGGTTCACATTCACAGTCAAGAGGTGATCATGAGGGAGGGGTGCAAAACCAGCAAAATTTGCTCGGGATGACCGAATAGTGTTCAGTATAACAGGTTGATCATTTAAGAGGTATGTTCAGTAATAGAGGTTTTGCTGTATCTAAAATTTAAACTGTTTTGTTTTCGACGATGTTTATAATCTTTTATTATTTTCAGCACAAAATAAATTAATCGTGAATTTATATTTCATGGATCAATAACATAAGGAGAGATAAGAGGATACAAGATGTCATCATGGTTGTTTTGGTTATAAACACACTGATTGTCAGTTGAATATAGTTGATTCGAATAAACAGTTTTGAAGTATTGAGCATATTAGCAAATAGAACATCTCAAGGGACTACTGGAATATATTACTTTCTGTGTACTCAAAAAGTGAGTACACTCTAAAATCGGCTAGTGTGTCCGGCCGTTTACACGATAACCTTTGAAAGTCTCATCCAATTGTCATGAAATTTTCTACAGAGCTTTATCTCATCAATATCTCGCCCGAGTTCGAAGATGAGAATGATTCGTCAAGGAATGACTGGGTTATAGCAAAAAATGTCATCATTTCAGCTTATTTTATGGATATGCCCGCTAACATTTTCTTTAAAACAAAAACTACCAAGCTGAATTTTTGATATGTTATACAACTTTTAATCCTTGAGAAACTGGTAAGAAAATATCGAGAAAAAAATAGATACCTTCGAGATGATCCAAAATCCCAAATGCAAATTTCGTTAGATACCCAAAAGAAAGTTGAGCGAGTAGTACATTAAATCGTATTATACTGATGTGAATATCTATCTAGTAATAATCAGGACTTTATTCTAGATAGAATCACACAAAAAGTTTCCAGAAAAATTGAAGTAAAAAATTTGACCTACAACATGCTTGAGGGGGGAGTAGGAGAAAAGGTAGAGAAAAACTATGAGAAAGAAAATTCCAATAATCAGATAATAACAATCTTGATATTTTCTTACCAGTTTCTCAAGGATTAAAAGTTGTATAACATATCAAAAATTCAGCTTATTAGTTTTTGTTTTAAAGAAAATGTTAGCGAACATATCCATAAAATGACTGAAAATTTTGACATTTTGTGTTCATATTTACCTAGAAAATTTTTCTCAATAAAAAAGTTATAATAATTTCAATATGTCATTGTTTTCAGCTGTCGAAGTTCTATCTTTCGGTATATTACTTTGAGAAATTCATTGAATCATTCGAGAGAATGTTGAAATGACAATTGATTATTATTTTGAGGAAGACATAAGAGACTAATCAAAAGTTGAGCTGAACGAACTTTTTCAGAGAACATCCAAATGAGTTAAAAATTTGGACTTAGTAGTTTCTAACCCTGCTCTTTCGAATGGGTAGATCAGATAAAAAAAAGTAAAATTTTACCAGTATCTCTGTTTCTTGGTCCTATCGTTGATACTCCTCGTTTGCATATGGTTCGCTCGAAACTGAATGTTCTCTAGTCAAGAAGATTGACATTTATCACTACAATTTCTTTTTCCATCTAAAAAAATCTAGTCATCAAGTGAAAGATGCTATTCTATAGCTTGTAGAATATAGATTGAAAGTGTATTCGTATGAAATATTTTCAATCATTTTTATTAAGAAAGAGAACCAAAAACGCATGCAAATAAAATTTTGTAAACATATGATAGTATAGTATAAATCTGTTCAAAGATATTTCGACGAATTTTAAAATGAAGGTGTTGATAAGCTTTTATATAAATTGGACGCGACGAAATTGTCGAGAAAAGTTTCTACAGACAACATTCCAGTTTTTGAACGTTCCTGTAGGTAGCTATGCGTTTCTTTTATTAGATCCCAATTGCAGAGCATTATAGATGCTTCATCGAGCGTAGAAAAGAAGAACGGATAACCTTCACCTAGGTATTCGACAAGCGCTGGATGACGACGTGTAAGAATTGGTGTATGACGTACAATACATTCGATAATAAGATTTGATGCACTACAATCCCAATAGTCGGCAAATGCAATATTCATTGACAATATGGAATCGTAGTCTTCATTGTTGAGATGATTCAAAACCTCAACGGAATCCTTACTCTGTTCAAAGATTTGTTTTTCTTGCTCATCAAGAGAATTCAATTCGTCCTGCATGCAACGTGATACATAGTCATCGGTACAAAATGCCAAAAGCCGTATTTTTTTGCTTATAATACTTTTCTCACGCAGTTTTAAGTAATAGATAGACAGTTGTTTACGAGCCCACCAACCAATTTGTATGATGCTTTTGTTATTGTTGCGCTCAAAAAGTTCTATAGAGAATAATGTTCCTTGACATGGTTCAGTGGGTAAATGAAAATACTCTATAGGAATGTGTTGATATTCGGATGGCATCACACTAAGAATATGATCAGCCAGATGTTTACTGAAAGTAATCAAACCTTTGCATAATGGTAGACTCTTGATAAAATTAGTATTCTTTAAAAGAGACAGAAATAATTGATTCGATTGATCACGATAAAATGAGAGATGCATTGGAAATGTTGGCGGATTATGAATAAAGCCAATCCATGGTTTTGTGTGAACGAGATGCTTATCATCATCGGGACAAACAGACATATAATAAGTGAAAGTTACATCGACAAAGCCATCTACCAAGATACCAGTATTTGGATTTGTTGTAGCGAGTGAACGCAACGCTGATAATTGATAATTCCAACCGCTCCGATGATGAGCAAAAATTACGCTGGGACAAAAAGCTAATTTTCGAGGATATTTACTGGTTGTAGTGCACGTGTCTTCTATCGAAAATGTTTTAACTCCAATACCAAGATCTTCAAACCATTGAATAGTATCCATTTTGCTTAAATTGATTACGTAATCAAATATTCAAGCGTCCAAGACTAAAAATTTCATAAAATGATTTCTAATCAACAGATTATGACCATCTGAAACATAAATAAAACACATGATAGTATCTCCTTAAAAGCACGTTATTATAGAATATGAGTTTTACATGTAAAGGACTGATTTCATCAATGAAGAAATATGTCACCACTCGAACAATGTGAAAATTCAAAAAATTAGATGACAAAGGGCTTGTGACCTTGATTTTGATGCATGTTTTCAAATTTGTTTTCGCGTTACTATAAATAGCTAACACTTAGTATCTTGCGTTATAAAGGAAAACATTAAATATCATTATTCTCAGGTCGAAAAATCTGCCGTCAGATCTTGCAATCAGAACGAAATCTTACAAGAATCTGACAAAAAAATTGTCGTCTCTGAAATGTTGTATCAGATCGTACAACATTTTCTTTAAAGATCTTGCATACACTCTATTCTCACTAAAAATTTGTAGCGATATTTTAGGGACATATTACACTGAAAAAAAAAGTGTAGAATAATCAACCCTCAAAAAGGGTTTATGACTCAAAAATCCGTTTATGAACATGATCTACCCTTTCATAAACCCTTTTTCCGTTGATAACTGCGAAAGGGTTTATGTCCCGTTGCAAATTCATATACCCTAGTACTGATTTCTGGGTTTATGGACCCTTTTTCCGTAGATGAAAGAAGTCAACCCTTTTAAAAGGATATATGATATTTAATATTAAACCCTCCAAAAAAAGGTTGATTTCGTTCATCTACGGAAAAAGGGTCCATAAACCCAGAAATCAGTACTAGGGTATATGAATTTGCAACGGGACATAAACCCTTTCGCAGTTATCAACGGAAAAAGGGTTTATGAAAGGGTAGATCATGTTCATAAACGGATTTTTGAGTCATAAACCTTTTTTGAGGGTTGATTATTCTACACTTTTTTTTTCAATGTAGTTTAATTCATATATTACAGTGATGTTTCACTCCATAACAGAATCTTTCACGAATCTTTAAAGAAAATGTTGTACGATCTGATACAAGATTTCAGAGACGACGATTTTACGTACGGTTTTTCGTCTGATCTTATTAGATCAGATATGATCAGATGTACAATTCTTGCAAGATCTTACCATCCGATTTTTCGACCTGGGCTCTTTTCTAGAATTAATAAACCAAACATTGTAAACACCAAATCTTACGTGACAAAATATTTAATCTCTTGGTTGAGGGTGATACTATCTGTAGCCTCAGATATGAAACGTATTGCTGAATTCCTATCAGGAGGCTTTTCAAATATCTTGGAAGTGTCCAAAGAAACCCAAAGCAAGTTAAAGTAGTTTATCAATTAGATATGCAACGATGACGATCAATCATCAAGAACATTTCTTTGAAATAATGAAAAATGAAAAAAATTGTCATTATTTTACTTTCTCTCACGTTGTTTCACTTGATCATTGATTATATTGACAATTTCTTTCAAGTAAAGTTGGAAATCATTTTCTTTGGCTTGCATCATCATTGTTTGTAACTTTTGAGCTTTCTCAAGATACTCCGTTTCTCGATCAAACATTCGTTGTAGATACTGTGCAAGTTCATCACTTGATAGAATTTGTTGATGATCTGAAAAACTGGTATTTGGTATAAATTGGCCAATACCAAACTCATGCTCCAGACGATATCCATTCTGAATTTGATCAGCAAACAAAGGCCAAGCAAGTATCGGCTTTCCGAATAACATACTTTCCAGTAAACTATTCCAGCCACCGTGTGATATAAAAAAACGTGTGGCAGGATGTGAAAGAATCAATTTCTGTGGTGCCCAACTGAGAATTAAATGTTTCTGATTATTGGTAAACGAAGATGGTAGATGAACGTGAAATTTCGCTTTCAATGACCAGATAACAACATATGGTGCAAGAAAATGAGCAATTTGAATAATTTGTTCGGGTGCAAAACAAGCCATCGATCCGAACGAAACATAGATAACCGATCGCGATTCATTTGCAATTTTCCATTGTGTATTTAGCCACTGCTTGACAGGTGCAATAATAATCGTCTATAACAAACAAATGAAAAAGAATATATTGAATTTAATCAAGCTGCTCACATTTTGTTTCTCATCAAGTTCATCAGATATTAATGGTATCACAAATCGGATTGGTAAATGTGAATTAAAAGATAGTTGTCGATGTAGCTCGTTGAATGCTTCGATCTCTAATTGATGAAAGGAATTGCAAATCAGTCCATTAGCAAGAGATAGTGCTTGAATAATTTGGTAGGCAAAATTTTGTTCCAATATACTGTTAACGTCACCCATGGAACTATGAATGAAATTCATAAGAATCATTAGACTGCTAGGCACAAAAAACTGAGCCATTATATTTTTTTCATGAGCAACACGAATTGGCATATGAATTAACATATCAGAAATGATCAAATCGATAGGATGGCTGATCGAGTGAGTTGATAGCACAGCGCTTTGAGAAGATGATAACGAGGATACTATCGGTGATGGAGAAAAGAGCAGCTGTGATAGAGGTTCATTCATTCGATTGACGATAGATTCTAGATGAACATTGGAGTTTGATCTACCAATCTACAAACGTAATCATTTTCTTTCTGTCTTTGTCGAGTTTTATAGTGAACTTACTTCATAATCATCATCATTACCATCAAATAACCCAATAAAATCTATTCCAAATGGAGTTGAAACGATATTGTCCTTCTCATTTGTGATGGAAAATCCGCGTTGTTCGAGTACATTGAGCTTTGATGCCGACACAACATAAGTAACGTGGAAATGTGCAGATAAACGTTTGGCCAAGTTCAACAATGGAATCATGTGACCGAACAGAGGTGGTGTTATTAATACTATATGACCAACTTTAGTTAACGACTGAATTTCTGCCATCTAATGAACAAATATTAAAATACACAGAAAAGAACGACACAAGCGCACCTGATAAATTGGGTAGAGAAGACTTGCAACGATAGATATATGTCCGTCTGATTTGACTCAAGATATCTAAAAGAAATAATATCCGTATTTCTGTTAATAATCAATTGCACAAGAAAGAGTAGTGTACGAAAAATAAGATATTTCGTTAGATTTAGAAACAAAGATCGTAACAAACCGAATCAATAACAAAAAAAAACCTCATTCATGCAGAGAAAATGAATAATAACAGTAAGGAAAGTTGAAGTTTCAGGGAAGTGATGAGAAAGAAAAGAACACATCCGTGGTATACTAGAACAAATCGTAATGGTACATTGGTGAAAAAATCATTCATTAATTACGAGACCAGTACTCTTCTTTGATAAAAAAGTACAACAATCATTATCACTATCTATTTTACACATGCAACATCCAATTACCTTTTCTTCTCCCTCTTTCTCTTCTTCTTGAGTCATTTTATCAATTGCCTATACTCAAAATTGTATAAGTTACCGGGATTTATTTTCCATATAGTTCTTTTAGAAACATATTACAGGAGAGTGTATCCTAATGAATGAATTCTCGGCAAATAAATTCGAGTAAGAATAATATTGCAATATCTTATAACTTCGCTATTTCTCTTCTGCATTCTTGCTGTACATTATTGAAAATTTCTCGTCGGACATATACAAAACGCGAAACAAAAAAGAGATTTCATGAGAAATGCATATATTACTTGCACTGGTGTGTATATAGTACTCTTTATACAAAAAAAGGAAAGAAATGTAAAGCGAACACAAGAGAAATAAATATATTCATAAACGCAAAGATTGATATGCGCGTATATTGTCTTTTCTTTTTCTTGGAAAAAAGCAATATGTATTGTTAGGTACACCGATCGCATATGGCATCGTCACTGTTACAGCCATCGCATTCACAGTTCTATTATCTCTCTCTCTTCCTCGACGTATAAGATTCTCTTTTATTCTCTGATATCATATCGTATATATCTCTTTCTGCCCTTGTTTTCTTTTGTTATTTCTCTTTTTGCTCTACATGTCCCTCGACCTACTAACGATATATATATACGGTCGAAAGGATGTGGTGTGATTGATATGCCTGTATTTTCATGTACGTGTGCACGTCTCGATTTCGTTAAATAAAATACAAAACATCATTTTCATCATTTTTCTTCTCCTCTAATAGTCACTATGTCATGTCAGTCTCTTCTGATATGATTTGGATCATGTTTATCGACCAATTTATTTTTACACAATATTAATCGATATAAAAATGTAAAACTGTTCTCTATGAATAAATGCATATCGTTTTCTTGTATGAAATTAAAATAAAAAATGTGGAAACCTCGGACTTAAATCCGCGTGTTATGTGTACTTCAAAAAAGTAAAAATATATAATCTAGGACTTCGAAGAGTATCAACGATAGGACCAAGAAACAGAGATACTGGTAAAATTTTACTTTTTTTTATCTGATCTACCCATTCGAAAGAGCAGGGTTAGAAACCACTAAGTCCAAATTTTTAACTCATTTGGATGTTCTCTGAAAAAGTTCGTTCAGCTCAACTTTTGATTAGTCTCTTATGTCTTCCTCAAAATAATAATCAATTGTCATTTCAACATTCTCTCGAATAAGTCAATGAATTTCTCAAAGTAATATACCGAAAGATAGAACTTCGACAGCTGAAAAAAATGACATATTGAAATTATTATAACTTTTTTAGTGAGAAAAATTTTCTAGGTAAATATGAACACAAAACGTCAAAATTTTCAGTCATTTTATGGATATGTTCGCTAACATTTTCTTTAAAACAAAAACTAATAAGCTGAATTTTTGATATATTATACAACTTTTAATCCTTGAGAAACTGGTAAGAAAATATCAAGATTGTTATTATCTGATTATTGGAATTTTCTTTCTCATAGTTTTTCTCTACCTTTTCTCCTACTCCCCCTCAAGCATGTTGTAGGTCAAATTTTTTACTTCAATTTTTCTGGAAACTTTTTGTGTGATTCTATCTAGAATAAAGTCCTGATTATTACTAGATAGATATTCACATCAGTATAATACGATTTAATGTACTACTCGCTCAACTTTCTTTTGGGTATCTAACGAAATTTGCATTTGGGATTTTGGATCATCTCGAAGGTATCTATTTTTTTCTCGATATTTTCTTACCAGTTTCTCAAGGATTAAAAGTTGTATAACATATCAAAAATTCAGCTTGGTAGTTTTTGTTTTAAAGAAAATGTTAGCGGGCATATCCATAAAATAAGCTGAAATGATGACATTTTTTGCTATAACCCAGTCATTCCTTGACGAATCATTCTCATCTTCGAACTCGGGCGAGATATTGATGAGATAAAGCTCTATAGAAAATTTCATGACAATTGGATGAGACTTTCAAAGGTTATCGTGTAAACGGCCGGACGACCGGTGGGACACACTGGCCGATTTTAGAGTGTACTCACTTTTTGAGTACACAGAAAGCTTATCAGCGCAGTCCCTTTGAGGCCAAAAATGTGGAACTAACATATAAAGTCCAAGATACGAGAAAGATGATAGTTTTTCATTATATTTAATATAAAGATAACTGCTAGTGTGAATCATGTGAAATTATATAAGTAAACAATATCCATGTCATAAAAATCGGGGTAATTAATCGCGATTAATCGAAAGAATCAGGCGATAATCAGAAATAATAGACAAAATCGGCGATTTTTTCTTCAACTTCGAATAGAAATAAATAGGATTGATTAGGCGATTAATCGTGATTAATCACCGATTTTTTCTTGTCCACTTTTCTATCA
>Ga0209935_1002976_pt1 | contig 18749 bp, 14 predicted proteins | sample ThiBio_1000_plan_2_FD_183958 | JGI IMG/M metagenome (GOLD analysis project Ga0209935, IMG submission 183958) | Wastewater bioreactor microbial communities from Cape Town, South Africa - Thiocy_cont_1000_plan (SPAdes) | ecosystem: Engineered > Bioreactor > Thiocyanate-remediating >... | reverse complement strand
TCATGCTAATTCTCAAAAAAGAATTAAAAACCTATAAAGTTCGAAAAAAAAAACTCAGTTTCCAATTCAACTATATACTCCAAAGCAGAAATGTAGTGCGCACTCCTATCAATTACAATTGCAAACAAATGACAACTCATCTATCTCAAACGCTATTTTAACCGCAGTACAATTGACGTAATACATTGAAAATCACATCACTAATGAATATTTGTTAGGACAGTTCATTTCATTTATTGCAGTTAATTCGAAGAACAAGATCATATTGACTCTATACATCGAAAATCACATCATAAATGAATATTTGTTACGACAGTTCATTTCGTTTATTGTAGTTAATTCGAAGAATAAGATCATATTGACTGAATATATCGAAAATGAAATCATAAATGAATATTTGTTAGCATGGTTCATTTTATCTATTATAGTTAATTGGAAGAATAAGATCATATTGACTCTATATATCGAAAATGAAATCATAAATGAATATTCGTTAAGATAGTTCATTTCATTTATTGTAGTTAATTCGAAGAATAAGATCATATTGACTGAATATATCGAAAATGAAATCATAAATGAATATTTGTTAGCATGGTTCATTTTATCTATTATAGTTAATTGGAAGAATAAGATCATATTGACTCAATATATCGAAAATCACATCACTAATGAGCATTTGTTACTACAGTTCATTTCATTTATTCTAGTTAATTCTAAGAATAAGATCATATTGACTCAATAAATCGAAAATCATATCATAAATGAATATTTGTTATAAGAGTTCATTTCGTTTATTGTAGTTAATTCGAAGAACACGATCATATTGACTGTATACATCGAAAATCATAGGATAATTGAATATTTGTTACGACAGTTCATTTCGTTTATTGTAGTTAATTCGAAGAACAAGATCATATTGTCTCAATAAATCGAAAATCAGATCATAAATGAATATTCGTTATGAGAGTTCATTTCATTTATTGTAGTTAATTCGAAGAATAAGATCATATTGACTCAATAAATCGAAAATCACATCATAAATGAATATTCGTTAAGATAGTTCATTTCATTTATTGTAGTTAATTCGAAGAACAAGATCATATTGACTCAATATATCGAAAATCACATCACTAATGAACATTTGTTAAAAGAGTTCATTTCGTTTATTGTAGTTAATTCGAAGAACACGATCATATTGTCTCAATACATCGAAAATCATATCATAAATGAATATTTGTTATCAGAGTTCATTTCATTTATTGTAGTTAATTCGAGTGAAAGAGTTACGTTGCCATACTATAAGTTCTCATTAGTACTAAAAGAATATCTCTGTTACACGTAGAAAATTTCTATTCAGTAGCGTTTTGTAACTGGCTGTAGGGAGGACTGATATGATGCGGCTTTAATCGATTGGAATTAATGAATGTATATGACCAAAATCGAGTTCATTAGATATGGTGCATATATTTATAACTGAAACTCAGTTGATAAATGAATTGAGTATACGCTGTAAAGAAATAGATGCTATCATTCAACTGTTCAATTATATGCTTAATTCAGTAAAAAATAAGAGATAAAAATAATGATATTTCAGGAATCATATTTATTATGAATACGTGTTACGAATGTTACGTTTTAATGTTCTGTGATATATGAGATAAAGTATTGTTGAAAATTAGTGTTATGGTGTTCTATGGTTAGTGAAGAATACCTACGGAAAAGTCATTCATATTTTACAGTTAGCAGTGATATACGAGTGTGATTGAACAGTCGATTTAGAGAGCTGAAGATAGTGAATGGGTAGCTTCCATTTGTTATTGTTTGTTTGGTCAGCTATATGCTGATGCAAATACGGGAACTCAGACCAGTTTTGTGGCTAAGTATCACATAGTTTGTAGATAAGCTGACGTTCGTTAAATATGCATTCGCATATCTTAGTACTATGAATCAATGTAGAAAAAGGGATTTTAAGAATTGAAAATCAGATAATAGTACTATGGAGGTAATAAGCATGTTATTCGACAATCACACAGTATGTTTGTATCCTTTTTTGCTTCACATCAAATAGATAACTATGGTGTAATTATGAAATATATATTTACCAATTGTGTTAGTCAGAAATTCAATTCGTATCGATTGTATTATGTTAAGAAAACGGTTCGGTCGTGAGATGTATAATAACTGGCTAAACAATATCAATTTCTGTTCATTTATTCTATAAAGTATAATTTCTATTGTAGAATTAATGATGTAATAGATGACTATCGGATAAGTAAACATTTACAAGAGCATTTTTCAACGTATCGTTCGTTTATCCGATACGTGTGATAAAAACAGGACCTCAGCAAATGGGAATTGAATATCTCGTATCACCTGAAAAATCACTACATTGAGGACATGGTCGACCACCAGTAGTTTGTTTATAAATAGCAGTACTTTTAGATCAATAGCTCAAACACTACCTTGAAAATAAGGGCTGTGTTATATATGAAAAGTTATGACACCGAAGTTGAATTTGAAGAGATGGGACAACTCTAGGTGTTTCTACTAAAATAAAAAAATAAATATCAATATTTAGTTTGCTGGCAAGTGCTATCGCGACATGAATATATCATCTCCTAGATTTAGTCTGAATTTCATATAGTACTGTGACTCAAAATATGATTATGTAATATATGAATCAAATTGATGGTGAGCATGAAGAAAATGATTTTTTCTCTCAAAAATGAATTGTCATAATATTTTCGTTAAAAAACTATATTTCGAGAACATACCAATTCTTTGTTGTCGTTGTTGTCTCATTTCTTCCACGTATATCAAACTTTCCCAAACAATCTGATCGCTTTGTTTGGTGTGTAGCTTGATAGTGGTGGGTTGCGTTGATTGTTTTATATCTAACTTGAATTGGTTAATCATTTGATTTAATCGGTCCAAATCAGGTTCAACAAAATCTTCCGATTCTCTTAGAGCAGCCAATTCTTGAGAGAACTTCTTGAATTCAGTTTGAATCTTGGTTTGATTTGAAGTCAACAGCTGAATAGCTCCTTCACGAGCTTGTGCAGCTACATCTTTAACTTTTTTAATGATGGTTTTTTCCCATTTGTCAATTTCAGCTATAACTGGGCTGTGTTGTGCATTACCAGGTTGTATAAAATTGTTGATCGCTTCTTGAAGTTGATTACGATTTTCAACAATTTTTTCCATTTCACCAGACAGAAAATTTTGGTGCCCTGTCAAATCTTTCTTACAAAAGTATTTATCACAACCAATGCAGTGCATCGATGCCGAAGGTTTGCTACACGTATCACATTGTCTGGACGATGCCATTTATTCTCAAATAATTGACGAAAAAAACTGAAATTTTCGACGACAAAACATGTTTGCGATTCAACCTACCTGCGACGTAAAAGAACGACGAATGATTTATCTACTCCACTTCAATTCATCAATAAAACGCACAAAGAAACAGAACAGAATAATGATAGCTGATTTACTTCGTTCTTTTATTGACAGAAACTATAAAAAATGCACATTCAACATATCGAAGCTGTAACTTTAGTTAAAGATATAAAGATCTTTGCTGATAGTTCAATAAAAGAACATGTTAATGGCAAACCCATTTTTCACATTTGTCTTATTAAAAAAAAGAAACGAAACACTTTTCAGCCTGAATCATGTTTGTTTTTTCTCTTTTGATAGTAAATTAAATACGTACAGTTGGAAGATACCATAATTTCGCGTAAATTATATGAAAAGAATAACGTTATTATGGCAAAATTGATTAAAGCACTTAAATGTCAAATTAATGATTATGAAGGAACTCCTGCTGATAAGCAACGTTTGATTTTTTTCTGGGAAACAATTAGAAGATGGACGTACTCTTAGTGATTACAACATACAAAAAGAATCAAGAATTCAAGTAGTACTACGTTTACACGGTGGAATGTATCATTTTTCAAGTGGCCGTCAAGATTTTTCTAATATGCCATCTAAAGGCGCTACTGCAGTGATCAATATATTGAATCATAAATTATATGATAAAAAACATTTTGATAAGTTATCGATGAAACAATTGCAACAATTGACCCTCGAGGGACAAAGTTTATTTCATGGACTTAGAGCGTTCACTACTTGTTCGAAAGTTTCGAATTTGAAAGATATTTTATCAAACGTTGATGATGGTATTGAAGATAGTGATAGCAGTGATGATGACTCTAATAGTTGAGAATCAAACAATTAATGGCGATTTGTTTTTATTCGAGACGATTTTAAACAAATAAATTGACTAATCGAGATCTTTCGTCTTCGTTATTGAAAATAAGCGCGCGTAGTTCATTCATGATGACTGATGATGATACGAATTTACGATCATTTGTTTACGAAGATAACACCCTCAAGAATTTATCGATGGATCCATATTTCTAACATACGGTCAAATTATTATTTGAATTCGAAAGTGATGAGAATCCTACAGATAAACATTGGAATAAAAGTATACCTCCAAAATTCGAAGACACAATTGGATTATCTTGGCTAAAATCATCAGCGATTCTGTAAAAATGTTTTTTATTTATTCTTTTAACGTTTTTTGTATTTGATTGTTACAGAATGATCAATTAAATCATAACAACAATTGTACAATCTATTTAAAAGCATTGACAGGAACCATGATCACAATGTAAATCAATCAATGCTTCATCTCATACTTCGTTCACGAGCATATTTCATGTAATATTGCAGAAGCAATTAAACAAATTCTTGATTTCAAATTGAAAGATGTTAATCCAATGAATTGTTTCGCTTCATCAATGTTACAAGAATCGGTGTTAGCAGCACAGAATGCACTTTCTGTTTTTTTTTCGGTAGTTTGGAGAAAGATTATCCACAATATAATATTTCGGATTTGAAAACAATTGTATTAAATGGGGTAAAAGTTCCCAAATATCTTTTTGAAATAATTATCAGAAACAATTCTACCGTCTTTTTATTTCATGAATAAATAAAAATCTTATAGAAATAAAGGGCATAATCGAGGAAAAATGAGTTCGAAAAGGTAACTCGAAATTAGATTTATCACTAAATAAGCTGAATATACTATTGAGTCCCGAGATATAGCCAAGATGATCTTTATATGTTTTTAAGAGTGGATGATCCGGTAGTAATGATATTTGTCCAATCTCAACAGCACATTTTACATATTCGCATGCTTTAGAATAATCTTGCATACTCTGACATATGACGCCCATGTTGTGATAGGATCCAGCCAAGCCGGGATGATTTCGGAGGTAATGAGCTTTTTGATGATAAAAAAGCGCTTCATTATATTTAAATAATTTACGACATACCTGTTGACGACTTCGAAGGATCAACTATAATGACAAAGAGAACAGTCACTACAATGTGACCAACAGATTTACATTTGCTAGTAGATAAGAAGTAGTTGAACGATATGAGTCCATCGATTCGAATTCAGACTTGGGTACACTTTGCCCACGATAGACTTCGAAAGGAGATTGTTGCTTGAATTTGAATTGTTCTGAATGAAGTTTGGCGATACGACAATGAAGAGCACGATTGGACATCGAATATAAAAGATGAATTCACGAGTGTACCACCAAATCGCTTTATCATGAGAGTACGGCTTGCCCACGTAAAAAGTGAGTGCGTTACCAAAAGTGTATTTATTTTCCACAAAACAACTTGTAGTTAAGAATCAAATGTACCGGTAGTTTTAAAGACTCGACAGTATGTGTTGACCAAGGTATTAAAAACTAATTATGATCGATTGTTCCCTATTCTCGCAAATGGTAACGCACCCATTTCCATTAGCTGGACTTTTTTTAATGAAATTCATGCATTGATCAATATCATTAAATCGATTGATCATATTAACGTAATTCGATAATTGTGCAGTCATATGTTGGTAATCAACGCCATCATCATTCATGTTATTGTTTAGCCAAATAACAGAAATATTTTGCGTCATTTTTAAACTGTCCAACTTTCGAGTTTTCATCATTAATTGACTTAGAATGTCGTTTGTCTCACTATCTTTATTCAAAATTAGCTCGTGTTTACATATAGTCCACAAGAGGGAGAAAACACACGACTGATATTTCTACCTAGATGGCGCGAGAGAGATTATTCCAATAGTAGGAGAGCGAACAATGACACCATATAAGAGAGAGAGAGAAAAAGAATGTCAAGAGGGATGTATGATAAGGACATCATACTGTAACAGTTACCGTTTCAATTTTTCGATCACGTTTTTTCTTTTCTATTCTGCAATCACGTTATTTCTTCCAACATACGATATAAATATATACGCCATTTTACGATTACACAGCACAAAACAATATAAAGCATTACAGCCAATTCAATGGGTAATTAATTACTGGTTTAGCAGACACATTTTTACAAAGTAAATCAATAATACGTACTTCTTGAATCAAATCTTAGATTTTGTTTATTCAGGTTGGACTTATTGACAATTTAAAAAATATCAAGATATAACAACAACAACACGTCCAGCAACAGCTGAATCATTTTATACCGATGATGGCGAATTAGAAATCAATAAAGTACGAACACTTTCACGTACATATGCTCAAGCAATTGCAGGTCAACCAATATCGATGGATTTCGATTCAGTAACATTTCGTTTCGAGCTAACTTTTAATATCAATACAGATATTCATCAACCAACGATAGTTTATCTTAATAAAAAACTGAATTATCCATTTGGTCAAGATATAAACATATCTCCACAAGATTCAATGATTTGGAATGCAACAACGAGCAATTATTATGAATTTCTACCTGCATTATCAACGAAGAATAACACAAAAATTACAATTATTATTTATGCTTTATAATGTAATGTTTCTTTTTCCAATAGAAGATCAACACACGTCTACAAAAGAAACAAAATTTATATCGAATTACGAGAGTTCAACGAACTTTAATCGTTGATATTTCAGGTTTGAAACGTGATTTTAATTGTTCGATAACTTCTTGTATTAATAGAGAATATTTCAATACTTTTCGTATTTTCATTATTCGAATAATGCTTGCTTGAATGAGATATTTTCGTTCGTCATTGATTGTTTGAAGAAGATTTTCATTGTCTTTTTGTTCAACATTTTTCGACATGAGTGTTAAATCGATTCGAATTCGTTTACTAAAATTATTGAAAACACATCTGATAATTATTATATTATTTACTTTCGAAAATCTTCAACTAATCGAACTGTTGAATTATTAATGTAAGGTAGGTCAGCAAGGATTTCATTCGAAGTTGACGCTTATAGAGTCAATGTTTCAATAGGCCAATCATATCAATGCGATGAGATTCCTTTCATAGAACTTTAATGGCAGCCAACCAGCGGAATACCGAAAGATTTCGACAATATCTGACGATAGAACAAATAGAGTTTTTTCCATCTCACACTGAAACTAGAAATTCCTTAAGCTTTCCTAATCTTTTTTTGATAAGATCAATTTTGTATTTGCAACCGCTTATAGTTACAAATTATATTGCAAAATATAAATATCGGATCGGATTTTTTCATTATCTTAATACAAATCTCAAGAATTCATATTAATTCGTTGTGTCTTTCTCTTCCGCTAGTAGCAAACGAATATATCGATACAGTATGGTTACCTCTGATTGACTATTTTATTTCGCGCATTAAAGTCATCACAATTTCATCTATGAGATAAATAACGCGAATCGTATAAATTTTGCTTGTAACGAAAAATGCTTTACTGGGAATACGCATACATTTTTAACTAAATATTGAAATAATAGTTACAGTAATATCATTCGTTGTGAAAGATGTAGAGATCTTTTTGACATAGAAATGTGATGCAATCAGTAAGAGATTATCATCTCAACGTCATTTATGTTTTTCTCTAATCAATCCAAAACATTGTCGTTTAAAATGAAGATTCGTATATCTGATAAAAACAATGAATCATCAAGACAAAGTGGAAAGTTATTCGATGTTCACCTAATAGTCAACAAATATTGTGTGATCTATCACTATCATAAGTTCAGATATGTGATCATTGCCGACTATTCAATTTAAATGTTCTGTTCTTTTTGTAGCGATTGCATCGCTTGAGAATATACACATTTACATTTTTCGTTCGCTATAGTTATGACTATCGAATTACTTCCCAATGAAGTATGGCTCGAAATATTTTCCTATATTCATATTGGTGATATTACTCGTGCTTTTCTTCGACTCAACAATCGTCTGACTAATCTGATCCATTCATTACCAACAAATGCTCATCATTATGAAATGAACGAATCTCAAGATTCGTCATACTCATATCAGTGTTCGTGATGGTCGTTCGTTTTCTTTTCACTTCAATAGAAGACATCTCGTTTGGCTTTCTTTTGATCGACCATCTCAAAGACATTTACATTTCAATGGAATTGGTACTATTAACAATGATGTAGCTCAATTTTATTTGACTATCTTCAATTCAAATCGTGCCAATAATATTCCATCACTTATTTCGTGTTCGTTACCATCGATTTGTTCACTTAATTGGAATTATTTCAATCGTACAAACTCTTTCGATCTCTACCAAATTTAACTCATTTAACAATCAAACGGCAGGCTGCTCAAAACGAATCTTTTATTGATATTAGTCGACAATTTGGTCTTCGTCGTAAACATGTCTTAATACATCCTGACGAAGGTGAAATGAAGAAAATCAAATGTTGGCTCATTCCAAAGATGTTTATCAATTGGTTATCTCATCTTCGTCAATTGAACTTCGAATCAATTGGAAACAAAACTTTTATTTAGTTAAAATCTATCGTGTTATTTTTGTTCGTTAGAATAAATAAAAAATTGCATTTTTGAATGTCATTGTTGTAAAAATAACAGTTAAAGAGTCAAATGCGTTACCTTCATAATCTAACATGTCTTCACGTTTTGTTCGAACGATACCAGCTCGTTCTCTCGACCAGAACGTCGATGTTTGAAAATCTAAAAATTCACGACTTTTTGACCAGTTTCCCTCATAATCTTGTGCATATAGACGAAATGCTTCTATTTTTTGCAAATATTTAGATACAAAATATTCCCATTTTTGACAATCGATAAATGTTGCTACAGATGATGAGATAGAAAGCGTTCGTAAATTGGGTGTACGTTTTAAAATCGATTCAATGCATGTTAATTCAATAGGTACGTCACTATCAACTTTAAGGTTAACTAAAGAATTCAATACTAATCCGTTAATATCCTGAAATTCTATCCGTGTTTGTAAATAGTAAAGTGATACGTTCAATGATTTTATGTGAGGTAGAAACGATGGCGAGAGAATATAATCAAATTCTTCAAAATAAATTTGATGAATATGAAAATGTTTGATATTAGTTGTCATCGATTGTGTAAATATAGATTTCGTATGTATTCTTTCGCGTGAATAAAGATCACAAAGTATCTGTAATTCCAATGTTTTTAATGTCGAACAATGACAAATGATAGTTTCACATGCAAGTCGAAGCTCACGAATGGTTAAATCTGATGTGTACCGAAATAAATTGAATTGAATATTCAAGAATGTTAGAAATGGTAACAACGGTAATTGATTAATGATTAAAGGAAATTCAATATTCGAAGTAATTGGGATTAATGTTAATGAACGCAATTGTTGAAACGATTTTAGTGGATATTGAATGAAAAATTCTCTCATAACATGTTGCTCTTCATGTCTCCATGTATAAAATTTGATTGATTTCACTTTTGATATCTGTTTGTCATTTAAATTGATAGTAATAGTTAGTGGATCTTGATACGACCAATCAGTTATGAAAATATTTTATAACTGTGCTAAATAATCATCAATTCGATGATTTCAATTCGAAAAACTTTCGTATAACTCATGAAAACGAAAATAATCGAAGATTTCATAAAATAATTCTGCTGATAAATCTTGAAAAGTTGATTTACGATTCTTCAATGCCATATAGCACATGTGAATAGCGCTGTGTATATTTTAAGTTGTGCGTCACTTTTTTTAACATTACAATACATCAGTAATTCAATACTATGATGACAATACAAAAGAAAATAAAGAAATCCCTTTTTTTTCTTATTGGAATTGGTATCATCGAATCAGCCGAAAGACACGGTGGGCTTTTCCATCGTGCACAACTAGTATAACTGTGCTCAATAACATCCTTTTGTGATTTAATGACTCATTTTGAGTTATTTAGTGATTCGAATCAGTTGTTTCTCTCCCTGAAAATTAGCCAACAGAATATTACAAACTATACAAAATAAATACCAAACCGATTGGGTTTTTTCGTTCTGTGATTCTAACTTCAATTTTTTTTTATTATTCATCTCGACAACATCAATTCAGTTCTGCACAACTTCACTTTTCGGCGATTTTTTTCTTTCTGTTCTGTTATTACTCTTGCTAGGGCGTTTCTTCCAACATACTATATAAAAAGACGCATTTTCATAATCGTATAATACAACATATTACATTACAAGAAAATGGCAAGTTCGAATAGTAACAAGCGAAGGCCACGCATTCAACGTATTATTCAAAATTTTCATCTCGTTTGGTTAGATGGTAACATTAATGAAAACGATGATGACTGTCGCAATTCCATACAGAAATTGAAACAGGTTGTAAACACTGTGAATACGTTCGTTGATTTCGACGAATGCATTGATTTCATCAACAAAATTCCAGAAGAAACCGCTTTTATGATCACTTCTGGTGCACTTGGACAAACGACTGTACCTGCCATTCATAACAAAAAACAGGTCAGTGTGATTTACATTTTCTGTGGGAATAAGGATCGACATGAAAAATGGGCGAAAGAATGGCCCAAAGTTAAAGGTGTCTTCACAGATATTAAACCCATCTGTGAAGCACTTAAACAAGCCGCACAAGACTGCGATCAAAATGCAGTCTCAATTAGTTTTGCCCCAAGCGGAGACTCAACTACCAATAAGAACACTCTAGAATGTTCCTTCATGTACACGCAGATACTGAAGGACATTTTACTTACTATTCATTTCGATGATGGGCATATCAGTGAATTTTTAAACTATTGTCGCATCGAATTCGCTGAGAATTCTTTTGAACTTCGAAACGTAAACAAAATTGAAAAAGAATATCGTAATCATGAACCAATTTGGTGGTATACATGTGAAACATTTCTTTATTCGATGGTCAATAGAGCTCTTCGCCTCATGGATGTTGACATCATCATTCAAATGGGATTTTTCGTTTGCGATTTGCATAAAAACCTCGCCGTTCTTCATTCAAAACAATTTCATGGTCAAACTTCTTCTCAGTCGTTCATCGTCTATCGTGGTCAAAGTTTAGCTCAGACAGACTTCAATCAATTAAAACAGAATCAAGGCGGTTTATTAGCTTTTAATAATTTCTTATCAACTAGCGAAAATCGAAAGACATCATTAGAATTTATTCGTCGTAATCCAAGTAAAAACGAATTCGTTTCTATATTGTTTGTCATGCGCATCAATCCATCGATTCAAAGTACACCATTCGCTCATGTTGCCAACATTAGTGAGATTAGCGAAGAAGAAGAAATTCTGTTCTCAATGCACTCTGTCTTTCGCATTGGGAAAATAAAACAATTTTCGGATAAACCGCAAATCTGGGAAGTAGAATTAACCTTGACTGATGATAATGATTCCCAATTACGTGAATTGTCTGAAACCATTCAGGAAGAAACTTCAGGTAGTACAGGATGGAATCGTCTCGGTCAATTGCTGATAAAATTAGCAAAGTTTGACAAAGCAGAAGCACTATATGAAATTCTACTAAAACAAACAACGGATCAAAAGGAAAAAGCAAACATATTCCATCAACTTGGCCTTATTAACCAGCATCGGGGCGAGTACTCGAAGGCACTTGAATATCATGAAAAATCACTTGAAATCAGGAAAAAAACTCTTCCTGCAAATCATCCAGATTTGGCTATTTCATACAATAACATCGGATTGGTGTATGACAACATGGGCGAGTACTCGAAAGCACTTGAATATCATGAAAAATCACTTGAAATATCGAAAAAAAGTGTTCCTGAAAATTATCCAGATTTGACTACTTCATACAATAACATCGGATTGGTGTATGACAACATGGGCGAGTACTCGAAAGCACTTGAATATTATGAAAAATCACTTGAAATCAGGAAAAAAACTCTTCCTGCAAATCATCCAGATTTGGCTATGTCATACAACAACATCGGATGGGTTTATAGAAACAAGACTGATTACAAGAAGGCGCTGGATTATTATGAACGTGCTTTGGATATTTGGCAACGTTCATTACACTCAAATCATCCAAATATTCAAAGTGTGAAGCAGAGCATTGATTTCGTAAAAGATAAACGGTGTTTCTTTTCTCACACGTATAAAAGGTAAATTGGTCAAGGGGAAACAGTAGACTTGCAGACTTCAAAGAGTTCAAAGAGTTTGAAAGAATTCTAAAGGCTTCGAATGAATTTGAGGGACTTAAATAGATTCCAGGAGACTTCAAGGAGGTCGGTGGACTTCAAACGAGTTCAAGGGACGTTATTAGACTGCCAGGGACTTCTACGATTTCATCAGACTGCAATAGACTTCTAGGGACTTTAGTGACTTCGCATCACTTCAACGGAGTTCGAGAGATTGCAAGAGATTTCGAGGAACTTCAAGATACTTCATTAAAATCTGATAGACTCCAAAGGCATCGTGAGACTGAGACTTCGAAAGATTTCATAGATTCAAATGGACTTGATATGACGTCAGACGCGAAGCCGCAGTGGTTTCCCCTCTTGTTCATGTTATCCAAGATTTACGTATTTTTAACGTTCACAACTTAATTTTGATTTCTTTCTTTGTCGCCTATAGACTTAACAAAAGAGAAGATCAAAGAACCAAGTTATCATCGAATCAAAATTTCCACATCTCAGAAACTGTTGTTCCATCTGAAGATGACAAAAATGTGTCGGCATCTCATACGGTATGTTGATTAATATTCATATAATTTATTTATTGAAGAATTGAATCAGAAGTATTGAAATGAATTCTCCTATTTAATCATTCTCAAATATTTTAAGAAGAAGGTTTTCGGATATTTTTCTTAATATTCGTTTGTATAGATGAGAAGATCTTATATTTGAATTCTTGACATACTTATATTTTGATGTACAGAATGATATTGTAGCCATTCGCTGATAACTTGTTAAGGAGCAGCACTTGAGCATATGCTAATATATTTGTTTTCTTTTCTGTGTTTTAGAATGTTTCTGCAGCGGATGACAAAAACAATTCATTTGATAATTCTAAAGAAGAATCTATAGGTGATATATCATCATCTGAACAAAGTGATTTGTATATCCAATGATTTTTTTCCTAACGTTCTCTAAGTTATTCAGATGTTCTAAATGTTTTGCAGAAATTTCCCTAAGTGTGTTTATCTTGCATAAGGTTAAATATAATGATCCGAAGTTGTTTGCCAAGACTTTTAGTACTTCATAACTATACTAATTAGTAAACAATACTGGTTTGAGATTTTCATGAGAAGATAGATAAATCACTTAAAGATGTATCTCAATAAAAAGAAATTCGGGTCATTATAATTAATCTTTCACTAGATGTAACCTGACGAGAATCGTTCCCCTAAAAAATATGAATCAAGCGTTGGTTTCTAAAATCAATCGACGTCTTTGTCAAATAAATAATATGAACCATGTATTGTTTTCTATATAGTTAAACAAGTTGAAGGACATCAGATCCAAAAAGAATCGTAAGTTAAATTTTCAATTTTAATTAAACTTTCATATTTGCTATGTGTTGTCAAGATGGAATTATTCTGTCCAACTCATTCTCACTTCAATCGAAAACAATCGTTTATACTCAATTTTCAAAGAACTTACCGAGGAACATCTACTTCCTCCAACTTTAATTGACCAAGATTTATCAACATTGGTTTTAAACACTAATGTCAAAAACTTGGTTGTTCAAATCTCAACTCTATCGGTTGATAAACGTGATGAATTACTGAAAAGATTTTCATCTATAGATCATATTGATTCAATTTATTTATTGGGTAAATCAATCGAAAACAAAGAAGAACGATTGAAATTCTTTCGTGAATATCCGAAAGTTTGCATATTTTGTGAAAATGAAGAAAAACTTGTTCTTCGTTGGTCATTGGATACAATTGATGAATATCGAACATTAGGAGATCAATATATAGAACAAAAAAATAAAGATCTTGCTCGAGATTTTTATCAGCGTGGAATTGTTTTATTTGATGAAATGAAAAAACGTTTTCAGAAATAAAATAAACAAGAACTTCTTATTTTCTAGATTTCATGGCAAGAGTTGATACTCAATTGGTGACTCATCTTGATTCAGCAAATACTTATGCAAATTATGAAAGAGAATTTGACGATCGAATCTATAGACGATTTATTGACGTTACTCCATGTTTAACTCATGTTCAAACGTATACACATATATCAGAAACAGATTTACATTTTTTTCTATCTCATTTAAATGTGGATGATATTCCGAATCCAATCAATGGTTTCAATGATACAAGAATTCATCTTTATTGTCATAATCAAGAAACATTCAATAGAATGCGAACTTTGTATAGACAAAGAGCTATTTATAAAGTTTTTCTCGAAAATCGATTACAATTCAATCTTTGTCAATCCCAACTTGAGTTAGTCAATGAATTCATGCAGCAATCACGTATAGATTCGCCAGAACGGAATCGTTGGGTTGAAGTAGCAACGATACTACTTGATCAAATGAGCAACTCATTTAAAGACCATATGGATGCACAATTGAGTGTAGAAGCTGAATGAAAACTTTTTTAGAAGTGTCAAGATTTAAATTCTTTGACTAATAAATAAAATAAATAATTACACTTGTTTTTTTTATTATATTCATCGTAAATATTGCATAGAACTAATAATTGACATTATACATTGTGACGGAACGTCACCATGCGACCATCATCATCGTATATACATATATGCCATACTTGAAACTTGAATTCAAATTTCAAATTACTACCTTTTTCGATTATGCCTACCGTATACACATATCCGCCTTCGCCCTCAAGAGTAAAACTTAAATATAACAAGATTGTTTGTAATCACTAGACATTTTGGTGCTGATTGAGCTATGCAATCTTTTCTGAGGATTGTTAATTGAGAAAATGCGAAACGAACTTAGAAGTCTTTGAAAATATTTTTATATTGAACGTATACCCGTTTGTCAATGTTGTATTTAAATAATGAAAATTCATTTTGATTGAATTGGCAAAGTTTAAAATACGAGAAAATATTTGAAAGCAAAAGAAGTTCGACGAGAGACGCAACTTTGAATTCAGAGCAAATCAATTGACAAATATGTTTTCTATTTTCGATTTGTTTTTAAGAAATAAGAAAAAAGTCGCGAATCAAATCTGTGACTTTCATCTGATATAGATATTTTAACGACTAAGTTCGCAATATTTTATTCGATGACATTGGATTTCAGAGAAAAATCATGAAATTTACATATAGGACACGTTTGTTGATCGATGATATTTATCTTTTTATTGACAAAACCAATTGTTTTGAAAACATGTCGACAATAAAAAAATCGTTTTCATTTGAAATGTTTCTTTGGATTTGGATTGGTTTGTTCATCCAACAACAATATTTTACTTTTGCAACTTTTTCATTTAATCAACCGAGATTTCGAACCAATACAACTTGGAATTCAAATGCAATAACTTTTACCAATCGAAGTTTTGTGGGCTCATATCCCTCTGGTATCTTTGTCAATTCAAATAACTCAATTTACATATCCAATAGAGAAACTGGTCAAATTCATATTTGGCAAAATAAAAATGATCTTAATCCAACAAAAACAATCTCGGGTAATTTATCATATCCGCAGTCGATATTTGTAACAACCAATGGTGATATTTATGTTGACAATGGAAATAATGATCGTGTTGATAAATGGATTCAAGAAAATGAAACATGGATATCGGTTATGAATGTTTCATCATATTGTGACGGTCTTTTCGTCGATATTTATGAGAGTTTATATTGTTCAATGAATTATAATCATCGGGTTGATAAAAAATGGTCAAATAGCACAACAACAATCGTTGCTGGAACAGGTGTTAGAGGATCTCAATCGGATATGCTTCACAATCCTGTGGGAATATTCGTTGATATCAATCTAGATTTATATATTGCAGATCTTACCAATAATCGAATTCAATTATTTCGATTGAATCAACGAAATGGAATAACTGTTGCAGGAAATGGATCAGCAAAAGTAACAATCGAACTTAAGGAACCAACAGGAATTGTTCTCGATGGTGATCAACATCTTTTTATTGCTGATTCTTTCAATCATCGAATAATTGGTTCAGATGAAAATGGTTTTCATTGTATTTTTGGATGTTTTGGTGAAGGTGCAACAAACGATAAATTATCTTATCCTATTACTATGTCATTCGATAGTTATGGAAATATTTATGTCATCGATCAATCTAATCATCGAGTACAAAAAATCTTGAAAAACCAAGTCGATAGTAAGTTTTTTGATTTCTTTTAATTTGAAATCAAAAGTTCTTGTCCTCGAAGTTGCACCCACAAGTGATTCAAAAATAACAACAGGTGAATTGAATTATTTTGAGGAAAGTACAACAGTAATTCCAGCTACTACTGAATCCGCATTTATAACGATGTCAACATTGAGCAACAATGCAAGCAAATCACTTTATGTATCAATCATTGCTTTTATTTTTCTTGTCTTTTTATATCTTTAACCTGCTTATCTCGTTTTCAATGATTTTTGCTATTTGTGATGTAATTCATGCTTAGGTATACTCTTTGCAAAAATAAACATATATCTACTTGATTGCCTATTCGAGATATTATAGCTCTAGACGAACTTGTTTTTTGAATTTCTTGACCTGAAAATTCTTATTAATTGTTTAGAAATTAGCTAAATAAAGAGATTTTGAACGTATTTCAAACGCAATTAAGTTCTTAAAATGTTGTTTTACGCGAGTCAGCATGAATATATCCGTTTTACTTCTGTTTATGATCATACTTCTTTAACTAATTGTCAAACGTGTTGAAGATTTCAAATAAAATGAAGATCCGTAGATAATTTCTGCAATCAATTCAATTTCGACGTGTCGAAAGCGCGAGTTCGTGAAAATTATAAAAATCTTCAGTTTATTTGAAAAGTTAAACATATGTAGATTTAATTTTGTCAAAATTTGAATTCACTCTTTTTGTTACTTATTGAATTAAAAGTATAGTGTGTATCTAATTTTCAATATACAACTGAAATTGTTGCCGAGAAGACTTAAAAAAATGACCTTTTTGTTTCGTCTTACAACCAATTCAATTTTATGATTGTGCATATCTCAAATAGTTATTTAAATCAGTTAGCAGATAAAAGAAAAGGAGCAAAGAAAAATAAACATTTAATTAAGTTCAGTTAAACAATGAGTTTGATCATGATTTGTCAAATTTCCAACTCGAAGTTCCCGATCATTCCATTCATTGTTCTCATCGAGAAAATAACAACCAGATGAATAAACTCTCAGTCCATAATTTGAAGTAAAATTAAATCTTTCATTTGTAATTGGGAGATTCATTTGAGAATTATTATTTGAACAATACGAAACGATTTCAGAGGAGTTTAATTCTCGTAAACCAAAAACTAAAGATCGATGATTTCGAGTTTGTTCATTATCAACGAAAAACGAATGAAAATTCGAAGGACAGAAAACAGTCCAACCATCGATTTCATTTAATTGAGGAATTCGATCAAACTTATAAATTAATAAATAACCAACTGACGAATTCAAAGGTTCGATTTCGATATGAACTGAAATCGAAAGAATAGTTGTGATGTTAACATAATGGAAATTGAATAATTGTTGACAAGACGTCACATTTTGAAGAATCATTGGAGGAAGAATTCGATTGGGATCTCGAGGAATAAAGATTTCTATTGGATAATCAACAGAAATTTCATTTCCATTCGAATCGAAAAGTGAAAAAGAAATCGAACGAGAAAAATTTGTATTTGCTGAATTAGTAAATGAAGCTAAAGGCTCGACTTTTGATTGAATTCGAACCGATTTTGTTTGATTTGTTTCGATCGGAGAGAATCGAATAGCTCCATTTGCAAATGTTTGATTCGAAAGAGATTCAATTGTTTCACTTTGTAAACTCATGAAAACTTCTGAAGTATTGATAATCGATTGTTGACCAATATTTAAATGAATATTTAAAATTGAATTTAACCGACTAATAACTTCTTTCATTTTATTTTGAATTTGATTCGCTAATTCTTTTTGTTGATAAAGATTTTTCTCATTTTCATCCAAAAGATTGATTTTCGTCCATTCAGATTCTAAATCTGTTTCATAATCCGAAGGAAATTCTGCTGCTCTTCGAGAATCTAAATTTAAAACTGTCGTTCGTTGTTGTAAAGGACCATTGACAGCAGATAAAAGATTTGAAGCACATTGAAATAATTGAGTTGAACAAGTTTCTGCATCTTCTTGAGAAATTTTCATCGAAATCGATTGTAAAGCTAAAGTTAATCGAAAACATCGATCTGCTGCAATTGAAATTGTATTTCGAGTTAATTGATTTGTTGATTTCGTCAATTGAACTAATGATGAAGATTGTAATTTAATACTAT